>ENA-OWOZ01000363-OWOZ01000363.1-bioreactor-metagenome-genome-assembly--contig:-NODE-363-length-60457-cov-19.766661_pt1 | contig 60457 bp, 48 predicted proteins | sample MGYA00238140_ERZ651804 | MGnify/ENA primary metagenome ERZ651804 (study PRJEB26910, sample SAMN07631232) | bioreactor metagenome | isolation source: Switchgrass digestor | place: USA: Dartmouth...
ACTATATAGTTATCACCTATAGTAACCAAAATCAATCTAATATCTACCCAGCCTTTGAATCCAAAGGCAAACCCCTTGTGATACTTAAATTTCTTTACAGTATCTACTATATAACTATCAGGCTTGTATTCCGAAACCAATACCCCAGTGATAATGCTTGACATATGATTTTCATCAGGTTTTACGATTATATCAATAGATTTTATCAAGGAATCCAAATAAGTATTAAGAATATTACTATCTAAAGATTTAAAATACTTTATAAGGCTATATTCATTATTTTCCATTGCATATATTACTGCCTTTTTAGACAATATATATCTTTCTGTTCGTAAATGATACTCAGCAAATAAGTCATACTCATATCCGTTAATTTTATAACATTTACTTATATCAAAATAGCCTTCTAGCTTTTTCTCTATATTATCCAGATACTCCTTATAATCCATTTCTGCCTCCTTATCTATCTGTATCTTACGTAAATTATATAACAATAATTGCAAAAAAGTGTATTTTCAAAATAAAATGCAAAAATTTGGATATAAAATGCAATATTACAGGATAAATTACAATCCAAACAGCTTATATTGCAAAAATATTAACTTATATTCATAATATCCTTAAATTCCTTTGATTGGCTTCTGCTTACAGGTATCTTATTGTCTATATTTTTCAGTTTCACATTGTAGGTTGAGTTGAACCAGGGCTCAATTGATTCTATCATGTCTAAATTGATAAGATAGCTTTTATGGCTTCTGAAGAAGTGAAGTGAATTAAGCTTTTTGTTTAGCTCACTTAAGGTGCAGTTTATACTATACTTTCCTTTAGTACTCACAATGACAGTATTCTTATCCTCCACAGTTGCATATATTATATCCTTATGCTCTAATGGTATTAACTTTCCATTGTGATATACCGAAATTATATTCATAGATTCAGAAATGTTTAAGTCATCAATTAACTTATTTAATCTCATAAAATAATCTTTATTTTCATTTCCTATACGCTCAAATATTCTGTCTAATCCTTTCTTTAGCCTTTCTTCACAAACAGGTTTTAATATATAATCTACAGCATTTACTTCAAAAGCTTCCAGGGCATATTCTTCGTAAGCTGTTATGAAAACTATATATGGAACGTGGGGCTCTTTAGCCAATCTTTTTGCCACTTCTATTCCATTAAGCTTAGGCATCTTAATATCTAAAAACATTAAATCTGGTTTAAGCTTTCTATTTAAGCTTATAGCTTCTAATCCGTGGGATGCTTGTCCTATTACTTTTACCTGCTTCTGCTTTTCTAGTATATATATGAGTTCTTCTCTTGCTGGGCTCTCATCATCTACTACTATAGCTGTTATCATCCTGTTTTTAACCCCCTTTTATTTTTGGGAATCAACATTCTGACTGTAGTTCCCCTGTTAGGCTTACTTTCTATTTTTAGCCCGAATTTAGGACCATATTTGGCTTTCAGCCTATTGTTAACATTCTTTAATCCAATCTTTGAAGTATCCTCCTGCTCAAATAATGAAGATAGCTGTTTTTTACTCATTCCAACTCCATCATCTTTTACTATGAGTTCTGTAGCCCATTTTAAATCTAATGCCTTAATAAGTACAGTTCCACCTTCTACCTTTTCTAGAATTCCATGTTTTACTGCGTTTTCTACAATTGGCTGAAGAATGAGAGGTGGTAAGGTACACTCTATATCCTCTGGAATATCATATATTACATTCAATTTATCTTCAAATCTTGCCTTTTCAATTTCTAAATAAGAATTAATATTTTCAATTTCTTTAAACAAATCTACCTCATTTCCACCTTGCTGCAAATTGTTTCTAAAATAATTTCCAAGATGTAATAGCAAGTTTCTAGCTTTATCTGGTTCAGTTCTTATAAGGGATATTATGGTATTAATTGCATTGAATAAAAAGTGAGGATTAATCTGTGCTTGAAGTGCCTTTAATTCTGATTTTACCAACAGTTCAGCTTGATAGTCAATTTTACCTAATTCTATTTGAGTAGAAAAAATTAGTCCTAATCCCAATGCCAGTTCTGTTTCCACCTTAGTCATGGAGTTTTCTTCATCCTTGTATAGTTTTAAAGTTCCTATAACCTTGTCTTCGTCTTTAAGAGGTACAATAATTGCTGATTTCAATTTACAGCTCTTTTCATTGCATCCGATTTCCTCCTTATAATTGGCAATTACATATTCACCACTTTCTATTACTTTCTTAGTAAGGTTTGTCTTAACAGGATTTCCAGGAAGGTGATGATCTTCCCCGATGCCTACATGGGCTAATATTTTACTAGTGTCTGTAAAGGCTACAGCTTTAACTCCAGTCATGTTTTTTATAATTCTTGCTGCTTCATATGCTGTAGACTCATTCAAGCCTTTTCTGAAATACTTTAATGTCTTATTGGCTATTCTCAATGCCAACTGAGCTTGATAAGCTGCTGCTGTTTCCAGATCCTTATGGGCACTGTCTATAATCGCTATAAATAGGGCTATTCCAATGGAATTGGTTATTATCATTGGCATGGCTATAATCTTTACTAGTTCTATAGCCTGATAGAAAGGTTTAGAAAATGTCAGTATAATAATCATCTGAAGAATTTCCGCTATGATTCCTGATATCAATGCAAATATTATTTTATTTTCTGATGCATCCATTCTTTTTTTAAGAAATCCTGCCATAATTCCTTCTACAAATGTCGAAAAGCCACAGGAAAATGCCGTAAATCCACCTATATCAATTAGAAACCTATGGCCTCCTGCTAAAAGCCCTGAAAAAAACCCTACAAAAGGCCCACCTAATAATCCTCCAACGAAAACACCTATTACCCTGCTGTTTGCAATTGCTCCTTGAATAGGTATACCGGTATAAGTACCAATAATTCCAAAAGTACCAAATATTAATATTAAAGTCAATTTGTCCTTTAAATCGAAACTTTGCTTTGAAACAAGCTTCTTAAAAACTTTAGTCTTTGTTACTAACATGGCTAGTACCATTATGAGGCCTACACGATTGATTAGATTCTGGAAAAGCAGTATTAACAGATTAAACACCTCTTTGCTTTTTTTAACTTTATTATAGTACAAATTTTTTCCATTTTCAATGTTTTCAAAATTTATGAATGATTCACTTAAAAAAACGTAAAAAAGGTTGGCACATTGTCCAACCTCTAAAATATTCAGTATAGCTATAAATTCATTTCTTCATAATTTCAGCTACAAAAAGAAACACCTACTTTTCTTCTTTAATGAATTCTTTTTCCCAAAGCTGCGGATATCTACCTATTGCCCATTCTGCCATCACTATCTTCTCTCCTTGCTTTAGTTGAAGCTTCCCTATAGGTTCATTTCCTATTGTATTCTCTTCTATTGCATAAACAAGTATTTCATTCCTTGTAACCACTATAGCAATGTCTTCATTTGGCGAGGTAAAAGCATCTAATGCATCTGGACGTCTATTCTTTATCTCCTTCCATGGAACGCTTAACTCATCATATCTTATAATCTCCTGTGTAGGTATAGCTGGTATATTAAAATCTTCATACATGTAATCCCCATTTTTTATATAATTAACTCTTCCTTTAAGTATCCAAAGTCCATTTCTTCTAAATAACCCAAAGCTTTCCTCCTTAGGTATGAAATTTAATAACCCCTTGCTGCTGTCCTTAATGTTTGACACTATTTCCTTATTGAAACCTTCTATCAATGCTTCCCTACCTGTTTCTCCCATAATATCTGAAATCTTTATTGGAGAACTATCATTAATATTATCGACTGGATATAGCTCCAGATATCTTTGTCCCTTATTTCTATAATGGATATTCTCTATAGATATATAATCATTGCCTAAAAACAATATGTTCTTAATGGTATCATCAGAATCCACTTTTTCATTTGCTATTTTAAATATTCCTTCATCTTCTGTTTTTATAGTTACATTTGTACCTCTGTTTATGGGATATGCTACAATATTATCCTTTACCTTTCCATCTACTTCCTCTCTCTGAACTTCTACCTTCCAGAACCCGGTCATCCTAGGTAGTAGTATATTTTCCATTTCCTGAATGCTTACTATACTCTTGTCAACGCTTCTAATGAATATGCTCCTGTAGTTCCAGTCTTCAATTTCGCTATCTGCCTCTAAGTCCAAAGATTTCAAACCTAATAAAATACCTGAATTCAATGCTTGTTTCTCAGTGGATTCCATTGCCCTCAATGTAATCTCCTGAGGAGCAGTGTCCAATTCCACATTATCAATTTCTACCTTATCAGTTGTCTTATTTAAAAAGAAAAACACTCCGTCTATATTGACTATCACAGTTTCTTCAGATATTTTGATAAAATCATTAAAAAACTGATCAACTCCGGATACTGAAACTACCTGTATCATTTCATCTGTAATATTCAAAAGCTCTGGATTTGTTCTGTAATAATAGATTAAATAGTCATTAGCTTCAACGTTTTTTATCTTGTAATTAGGTTCGTAGCAATAATCATCTCCTATGGAAACCAAGCTTTCATTGAATACAGCCTCTTTACCTATGAAAGTCTTTGCATCTTCTTCAGTCATCGTACTTGTGGTACTAATCTTATAATCTTCTATTATAAAACGTCCTTCTATTGGCAGGTCCATATTCCTTGGAGCTTCTATGTTTTCAGATATCTCCATATTACCAATACTACAGGAAGAAATAATAAATGCGAATATTATTATTATCATTAATAATATAAATTTCTTCATTGGCCTGACCCTCCCTCTATTGGCAGGGATACAATCACTGTTGTACCTTCCATAAGCTTACTCTTAATTTCCATATGTCCTCCGTGAAGCTTTACAATTTCATCACAGATTGATAAACCTAATCCTGTATTCGCCTTACTATTCCTCCCCTTATAGAACTTTTCCTTTACATAGGGTAAATCCTCTTCATGAATTCCTGCTCCATTATCCTTTACTTCGATATTTACATAGTTACCATTTCTAGTTGCATTGAGACTTACCTTTCCTCCCTCATCAGTAAACTTAAAGGCATTGTCCAAAAGGTTTATCAATACCTGTTTAATCCTATTTTCGTCACCAATGATATTTGGTAAATCAGAGTCATAAGTAACAAAAAACTCTAGGTTCTTATCCTTTGCTCTAGGTTTAAGCTGCTTTCCTATCTGATTAATTGAATCAATTAAGCTCATTTCTTCTTTTTCAATTGATATTTTCCCAGATACATATCTAGAAAAATCTAAAAGCTCCTCTACTAAATTTGATAACCTGTCACTTTCCTTTTCAATTATTTTAAGTCCATCTTCAAGCAGTTCTTTATCAATTTCGCCTGAGTTTAAAGTAATTGCCCATCCTTTTATGGATGTTAGTGGAGTTCTTAACTCATGGGATATAGATGATATAAAGTTATTCTTAAGCTGTTCCTTTTTAATCAACTCCTCAGCCATGTAATTTAATGTATCAGATAGTTTCCCAATCTCATCATCAAAGTGCTTTTTAGATCTTACCTTTAACTGACCATCAGCCATCTTCTCCGCAACTTCTGTTACTTCCTTTAATGGTTGAATTATTGTATTAGCAAGGAATATACTTACCATTCCGGATATTAATACAACTGCTATTCCTATTGAAATCAATATCCTGTATATACTTCTAATTATGATGTTAGTTTTCCTTAATGATGATACAAATCTCAATACTCCTATAACTTCTCCATTTGCCTTTAATGGACTTGATATAGCAATTACCGGTTCTGTATCATATTCAACCTTCCCAATCCATGTTGATTTGTTTCCTTCTAAAGCTTTCATAACGTCAACTGTGGTTATAAATTCTTTTGAATGGGTTGCACCAATAGAATCCAGCAATACTCTCCCTTCGGTATCTAAAATTTGAACTTGTGCTGATGTATGTCTCCAAAAAAGGTCCACATCATCTAAAATTATGTCTTCCAAGCTGCTGGAAGAAAAATATCTTCTGAAAAATTCCGCTGAATAAGTAATCTGATTTGACAATATTTCTTCAATGCTCTTATAGTAGTACCCTCTAACTGCATTGAACAAAAAAAATTCAATTATAAGTACGGTAATAATTATTATAAGCATAAAACTACCTACAAGTCTTTTTTTGATGCTACTTTTCATAATACCCTCCAGATAGTTCCTCCGTTCTTCTCCACCTGTATCCTACACCCCAGACAGTTTCAATGTAATAAGGGTTCTTTGAGTCATCTTCAATTTTTGACCTTAACCTTCTTATGTTTACATCAACAATTTTAGTATCGCCAATAAAATCGTAGCCCCATATTATATTGAGTATCTCATCCCTGGTAAAGGCCTTCCCAGGGTTTTCTATAAAAAGTTTAATAATAGAGTATTCTGTAGGGGTCAATTCTATATACCTATCACCCTTAAAGAATTGCCTGGAATACTTATCAATTTTAAATGGACCGTAAGTAATTATCTCTTCATTTTTAGGAATATTTGCATCAATTCTCCTTAACAGAGACTTAATCCTCAAAACTAGCTCTATAGGATTAAAGGGTTTTACCATATAATCATCTGTTCCATATTCAAGACCCATTATTTTATCTACATCTTGAGATTTAGCAGTCAACATTATTATACCAATTGTATCATGTTTATTTCTAAGCTCTTTACAAACCTGGAATCCATCTATTCCAGGAAGCATAATATCCAGTACTACTATGTCTATATCTTCAGATTCAGCAATTTCTAAAGCTTTTTCACCGGTTTCAGCTTCTATAGCAATAAACCCTTCCCTTTCCAGGTTTATCTTTATGAATTTCCTTATGGGCTCTTCATCCTCTACTATCAGAATTTTCCTCTTTGTATCCATATCATTACCTCCAGTTAAAGCGTTCCAAACTCATAGCCTTCATCTATTAAAAACTCAATAATATCTGGCAAAGCTTCTGAAGTAGTAGCCTTTGCATCAGTATCATGCATTAATACTATAAGTTCATTTTGTCCATGATAGGTACTTTTAAACCTTTCAACTAGTTTTTCCTTTGGTATATAGTGCCCTTCTGCATCACCATTTAATGAGTTCCAGTCTATATATCTGTATCCCAAAGCTAAAACCTGTTCTCTATAGGATAATTTCCAGTCTCCAAAGGATCCTCCAGGAAATCTAATTATATCAGTTTCAAATTCCTCTCCCAATATGCTTTTAAACACCTCTTTTGTAATGCCTAGTTCCTCTATAAAATTGGATACGTTTTTATAGATATAATTATAGTTATGGCTATAACTGTGATTTCCAATTGCATGCCCTTCTTCATAAATTCTCTTTAAAATATCAGGATTTCTTTCTGCATACTTTCCTACAACAAAAAATGTTGCTTTTATATTATACTTATCAAGTATATCCAGTATCTGAGGGGTTACCGTTTTTGATGGACCATCATCAAATGTAAGGTAGGCAATTTTTTTATTCTCTTCTTGAGGGTCTTCTCGTGAAATTTCCTCTTCCTTTTCAATAATTTCCTCTTGAGCTGGTTTTTCATATAATTCCTCTTCTTTTACATCTGTCTCATTCTGCACTACATCATCATTTTCCTTCTCACATTCAGTACCTTCAGTTTCATTACCTTTCTCCACAACATCATATTCACCTTCTAAAATCAAATTATTCCTTATAGCTTTAACTTTCTTATCAAAGAGCTTCCTGTTTTTTTCATAGGAATTATATATTTCCATTTCCTCAATTTGAATTCCCTTTCTATGTGAAACCTCCTCTGCTTGTACTAGATTATAATCCAACCTTAATTTGAATCTATAAGAAATTTCAGCAAATATTACTAACAGCATTATTATGAGTGTAATAAAGTATTTCTTTTTAAACATATTCACAATACGTTTTTTTAGTTTCTTCATCTAGATCCCCCTTTTTTGAACCTACCATCAGATTAGTTCCTCTATATATAGAATACTATATACCCATAAATATTGCTTTACAAATTAGTTACAAAAAAATAGGCTAGTATTAGCCTATTTAATAATAGCTTCCTTCTCCAAATGCATAAGGATTCAGTCTTCTCAACAGCTCTGAAATTACAATAATAGTTATTATGTCTCTTGCAAGCCTTCTTCTTCCATAGAACTGTCTTTGAAGAGACCTGTATCTTCCCCTTCTTTCTGCTGGATCCTCGTCTATTTCCGGACATTCATATGCAAGCTTTTCATAAACTTCGTCAACAAGAGACTCTACATCACTATCTGTAATATTATATGCTGATGGATTATTATGCAAATATTTATTTACAGCATCTATAGCCTTTGGGTATATTCTGTAATATAGTTCTGGATAATTCATCTCCATAATATAACCTCCCCCTACATATTCAATATATAATATGTGAGAGGAGGCTTTGTTGACACAATTATTGTTCTACCAGGGTTTTAAATTGAGATCTATACAATTCACTATATATACCATCTTTAGCTAACAGCTCCTCATGGGTACCTCTTTCCTCTATTCCTTCATTTGTCAACACGATGATCTCGTCAGCATTTCTAATAGTGGACAATCTATGAGCAATTACAAGGGCTGTCCTCCCTTCTGCCAGCTTTTCTAGGGATTCCTGAATCATTATTTCTGTCTGATTGTCAAGAGATGACGTAGCCTCATCAAGTATTAAAATTGGAGGATTTTTTAAAAACAGTCTTGCAATTGATATTCTCTGCTTCTGTCCTCCAGATAGCTTAACTCCTTTTTCTCCTATATAGGTGTCATATCCATTTGGAAGTGTCATTATAAAATCATGAATACTTGCCTTTTTCGCAGCTTCAATAATTTCTTCATCAGATTTTGTGGGATCTCCATAGGCTATGTTTTCCTTAACTGTTCCAGTAAACAAGAATACGTCCTGTTGTACAATTCCTATATTCTTTCTTAAAGACTCTAATTTAATATCTCGAATATCAATGCCATCTACCAATATCTGCCCACCACTTATGTCATAAAACCTGGGTATTAAGTGGCATAAAGTAGTTTTACCTGCTCCAGAAGGACCAACTAATGCTACAGTCTTTCCTGGTTCAATAACCATATTTATATTGGAAAGTACCCTATCCTCTCCATTTGTATAGCTAAAGGATACATTTTTAAATTCAATACGGCCTCTTACATCCTTAAGTTCTACTGCATTTTCCTTATCAACTATATCGGGTTTTATATCCATAATCTCTACAAACCTCTCAAATCCGGTCATACCTTCCTGTAGCTGCTGCATAAGGTTTGCAAGTCTTCTTATTGGCTGCATAAAATAGCTAATATACATTGTATAAGCAAGTAGGTCCCCTACACTTATGGAACCAATATAGACAAAATAACCTCCAATTACTATGACTACCAAGTCCAATATATTAGTAGTTGCACCTATACCAGCCAAAAATTCTGCCATGACCTTATAGGATTCCTTTCTTGATTCCTTGTATTCATTATTATTATCATCAAACTTCCTGATTTCATAATCTTCATTTGTAAAAGCTTTAGCAACTCTTATTCCTGAAATGCTATTTTCCAGATGAGCATTTATATTTGCAATCCTTTTTCTTACTTCTCTAAATGCATTTTCCATTTTTACCCTTTTTAATAGTACAAATCCTATTATCAAAGGTATAAATGCGAATACTATAAGAGTTAATTTCAAATTTACTTTAACTAAAAGTACAAATGAACCTACCAGCATTACAAGTGATATAAATAAATCCTCTGGTCCATGGTGAGCCAGCTCTACAACATCTCTCAAATCGTTTACAAGTCTTGACATTATGTGCCCTGTTTTAGTGTTGTCATAATAGCTAAAGGGCAATGTTTGAAGATGAGCAAAAAGCTCCTTTCTCATATCGTATTCTATATATACCCCCACCACATGCCCCCAGTAGGATACTATATAGTTGCCAATATATCTTATAATAAACAGTACTACCAATAAAATAGCCCATTTAAAAAGCAAATCCAATCGTTGGGCTGGTATTACTTCATTTATAATTTCCCTCGAAGCCATAGGAAATACCAAATCTATTGCTGAAATAAGAAAAGCAAAGAACATATCAATTATAAAAAGCTTCATATGTGGTCTATAATAGGAAATAAATCTTCTAATCATCTTCTCCCTCCTTTAAACTGCTATAAAACTTTTCTAATGCAAGCAGGAGATTTTTAACTTCAATTTCCTCCATATTTAATAGAGCCATATATGTAGCTCTATTGTTTCTCTCTTTTTTTATAGTTTCAACAAGCTTCCATCCTTCTTCAGTAACAAGTACTCTTGTAATCCTTCTATCTTTTTCATCGTCTATTCTTCTTACCAGTCCTTTTTCTTCCAGGCGAGTAACCTTTTCAGAAATAGTATTTTGGGCACGATTTAGTATATTTGATATTTCGTTTATAGTTGGTGGTTCCTTTGAATTCTTTAAATATATCAATAGATGATACTGGTCATATGTTAATCCGTATTCCTTCGCTATATTGTGACCTTTGGCATGTATTATATTGCTGCATTCCCATATATATTTAGAAATAGTTTCGGAGGCATGCTGCAGTTCCAATAAAATCACTCCTTTAATTTTAGACTATCGAATATATCGTCCTCCGATATTATATCATCAAATTTTTATTAATTCAACTGTTATGATAAACTCTGCAAATGAATTTCTCTTACACCTTATTTGCTGCTGCTACATATACATAATATCACTTTTATGGTACTCATTTATTAACAGGGATATTAGATAGTGGTTCATGAATATAAATGCGATATTTCCAGTATCATTTATCAAAAATGCCACAATAGAGGATATAAACAGCATTATAATCTCATCTTTAATATTTTTATGAATACAACCTTTAAGCCTATTAAATATAATAATCTGACTAAGAATAGTCAGGCTATATGGAGGGAGAAAAGTAAGCTTAATCAGTTCAACAAATTTAATAAAAGCCATATCCATAAATTCTTTTATACCATAGTATTTGATTCGCATTAAAAACTTTATGGCATGACTTTTTTCATGGCTTAAAAAATCAAAATACATATTGATTCCAAATAGCAATACTGCAAATAATGCGAGACTTAAGATAACATTTATATTCCAATTCTTCTTTAAGAAATTACAATATAGTGCCATAATAAAAAGCACAGATGCAGTTATAAAACCTCCCGTATTGGCTCCCTTTCCAGAAGAAAGCATTGATATATTCATAATTAGAAATGCCATAAATATAAATTTTGATATAAGTTCATTCTCTATATGTCTCTTTATGAACAGATAGCCCAATATTGACGTAGCCACTAACACTGCCATCATTCCATTATTGTATCCATAATATCTGGCACCATAAAAAATATTGTTCATGCCAACAGGTGAAGAATAGATTACATTAGGGTAAAATAAAGTCTGTATTATTATAATTCCATAGCTTAACAATGAAAAGAGGCATATATTATCTACCCTGTTATCATACATTAAAGCTGTAATAATGTAGGAAATCAACAGATTTACGGATATATACAAAGCAATATTTATATGATAACTGGAAGCGGCCATCAATAATCCTATGAATATGTTTATTACAGCAAAGGTATATAAATAATTTAGACGGTTTAAATGCTCATATCTTCTCCTATATAACATATAACCACTATAGACCTGTAGCAAATATAATGCTCCGTGAAACATATAAGTAATATACATTAGATTATTTGTATTTTTGAACAGCTCCTCTAGGCTTTTTATATTATCTTCCTTTTCCACAATCTGTATTTCGTTTCCTATATCTGATTCATATATTTCATCATATATGGATACTAAATGTCCATATATATCCTCTAAAACTATAAACCCTTCCCTTTTAGTGGAAGAGCTTGTTAATAACCCATCTTTATTACCTTCTATATACACTATTGGAACAATGTAATCATTAAATAATGTATCCATATCTTCGGAAACACTAATAGGAATTATTAATATTCTATTATCCTTCATATTGCTGATGTATTCCTTTAACACATTTAGCCTATTTTTCATATTGTCTATTTTATAAGATAATATGAGTATATTTGAATTTTTTAGATGGTATTCTGTTTTCTCCAGTAGCCAATCTCTATTATAATTTATCTCAATTTCCCCAGAATGAATAACTCCATTGCTATCTGCAGCCAAAACAGCAGAAGGGTTATTTCCAATATAGGAAATACCCTGATCTTTTAGCCTTTCTCCTAGCAATATTTCATCTATTCTATTGTCTTCAATGGATATGCTATTTAACATTTCCTTATATCCAGAAATGTATATCCTTCCATCCTTACCTTTATAAAGCCCTGAATAATAGCTTGATACTGCTACCTTTCTACCTAAAGCTATTGAAAAATAAATACTCTCATCTACATCGCTATTTCTTGTTTTAGTATTAATTAAACCTATACCATATGAACATTTTCCCAGAATTTCACTTATATCTTTGAGTTTAAGCTCATCTACAAGTATTATTACTGTTTTTTCATTTTCTGCATAGGATTTGTCTCCAAACCCTATAACTACCATAATAGCTACAAAAAATAGTAGGATCTTTACTTTATACATATCAACACCCTTAATATACAATGTAGTTAATAATAGAAAACAAGCCTAGAACTGTTGATAGTATTCCTAGCAACATTTTATATCTAACAAACCAATTTTCAATATCAACCTTTTTCCGTTTAATTACTATTTCAGCATTTTCTCTATATACTTTAAATACTTCGCTTAACATAAATATAAGTCCCATTATTATAAATAATATCCCAATTAATACCATTTACTTCCTTATCCTTTCATAAATCCAGTTTATAATGTCGGATAAAATCTTATCCTTCTCATTTTCATTTAAAATCTCATGATATAGATTGTCATAGATCTTTATCTCTTTATCCTTTGATGATATCTTATTATAAAGAAATATAGATGCTTCCTTTGGTACTATTCTATCCTTCTCTCCATGGGTTATTAAACATGGATACTCATATTTTTCTATATTTTTCTCAATCCATTCAGTGCCTTTTATCATAAACTCAATACAAAGCTTAAGCTTTACTTCCTTTAATACCAATTGATCTTTACTATATTCTTCTGCAACTTCCTTAACACTACATATATCATTTGTAAGGCTATTTTTTATATTCAAGTTAGGCACAATTTTACCTAATAATTTTATCATATCACCTTTTATACCTTTGAATATTGGAAGCTTTCTTACTGCTGCTCCTGAAAATATTTGCCCCTGTAGCTTATAAGGTTTTTCTATTCCATAGCATAAAGTTATAAAACCTCCCATACTATGACCTAACATGAATAAGGGTAAATCAGGATATTCTTTCTTAGCTAAATTTACAACCTCATCTGCATCTAAAACAAAGTCCATAAAATCATCAATATATCCTTTTTTAGATTCAGTCCTGCCATGTCCTCTTAAGTCATATCGATATACCCCAATATTTGCTATATTTAAAACCTTAGTTACATAATCATAACGATTTAAATGTTCAGCAAATCCATGATTTATAACAACAATTGCTACAGGTTTCTCTGGTATATCCCTCCTCAAATAAAGTCTTATATTATCCCTTAATTTCAAGTAATTATCCATAATAAACCCCCTAATCATACTTACAAAATATGCTATATTCGCATTCCGAAGTACAGCCTTTAGCTTTTGTATATTGATCAATTGTACTGTTATTGTTTACAAAATCAATAAATTCAACTATGCTTTCCATATTTCTATTTAAGCTATCATCGCTTACATCTATATCCACTACATCCTTTGTATCTAAAAATAGAATCCTAGCTCTTTCAATTTTCATGCCTGTAATTTTCTTTACAGCATTTGCATAGAGCTTAAGCTGTGGTTCATATTTTAGTTTCAAACTGCAAAGGTCTCTTACCTTATTGGTTTTATAATCCAGTATTTCACACTTCCCATCCTTTATATTTATTCTATCTATTATTCCTCTAATATAAGTATCACCTATTTTAAAAAAGAATTCCTTTTCAGAATAAAATTCTTCAAAATCCTCCACATATAAATCCAGATAATTTTTAATATAATGGAATAGTTCCTTCTCGAGCTTTTCAGTATACTGTATCCCATATGAATTAATGACTTGCCTCAAAAGCTCTTTTTCATTTATACCTTTCTTATAATGCTGACAAAATTCATGAATGATATTTCCCTTTGTAGTTCCCCCTATACTTTCAAAATCTGTTTTATTGCCTATAGATTCATTCATATCATCTAAAGGAAGTTTTCCATAGTATTTTAAGAAATATTTCCTCCTGCATTCAACAAAATCCATATACTGGCTTGTATTGAAACTTTGGAAAGCTCTTGTATTAAACCCCTGAATATCCCTTATAAGAGGAAATCTATTGCAATCAAATTTTTCGGATGTAAATAGCTTTTTATCTATTTTAGTGATGTGATTCACCACTTCAGGTTTTTCATAATCCTTATTAATATAATTCACCTGGTTTATATCCAATATATCATTAATTAGCTTTTTAAATCCCCTCTTATTGCCTTGACATCCCAATATAAGCCTCTTTTCAGCCCTTGTCATAGCAACATAGAGTATTCTTTTTTCTTCCTCCTCTTCTATTAATGCTACATCATCCTTGATACTTTTTACAAATGGAGATATCTTCCCTACCTTTAGCCCTAATCCTAAATCTTTATGGAATACTGCTATGTTTCTGTCATTGGGCTTGCCTTTTGACATTTGAGGAATTATTACCACTGGAAACTGAAGGCCCTTAGATTTGTGTATTGTCATAAGCTTTACTACATTTGCATTCTCTGAATAAATCTTTGCATTTGATTCCTTTGATTCTTCAGAACTCTTAATCTCCTCTATATAATCCAAGAAGTCCTCAAGGGAATTTGTGCTTGTCTTATCAAATTCCCTGCAAATATTCATAAGCTTTTCAACATTGAGTATCATCTGTCTTCCATAAGGCTTAAACTGGAGTATTTCCTTGTAAAAGGTCCTATCTATAAGCTCCTTTAGTATTCTGGAGACTCCATATATATCCTTTTTCAGAATAAATTCATCCAGTATATCCAAAGCCTTCTTGATTTTAACTCTTTCATCTTCATCTATATATTCAATATCTTTCTTTAATGCATCATAGACTGATTCATCCTTATTTCTTAAAAGCCAATATATGGTTTTATCTGAAAGGCCTATCATAGGACTCCTCAGAAATCCAATAGCTGAAATTGTATCATATCTATTGCTAATAGCCTTTAATCCATTTATAAGATCTTTTATCTCCTGACTTTCAAAAAAGCCTTTACCTCCTACATTGTAATATGGAATGTTAAATTCCCTTAAAGCATCCTCATATATATAGTCCTGAGTGCCAGACCTAAATAGAAGGCAGAAATCCTTATAATCATAAGTTCCTTCATCAACCAGTTCCCTGATCCTTCCTGCTATTAATCTGCTCTCTATATAATATTCATATTCTGACTTTGTACAAGACTGTGGTATCTTCAAATTATCCTTTTGTATAATATCAACATCAATGTTATTTGGAGATTTGTGATATTCCTTAAGGGCAGTATACTTATCTCCAATAAGTTTAGAAAAAATACTGTTGACAAAATTAATTATTGTATTTACACTTCTGAAATTTAAGTTTAGGTCTATTGCAGTATTACCTGATACTCTCTCAATATCCTCTACTACTTGGTAGAATACTTCTAAATCTGCTCCTCGAAATCCATATATGGACTGCTTTGGATCTCCAACGATAAAGAGATTATTCCTGTCAAGCATACTTTCCCTTGAACATAGCTTATAAAATATTCTTTTCTGCAACTGGTTTGTATCCTGAAATTCATCTACCATTATATATCTGTATTTATTCTGATATTCCTCTCTTACAGAATCATCCTCCAATAATTTTAGTACTAAAATCTGTAAATCTTCATAGTCAAGAGCACCTATTTCATCTTTTCTCTTAGAATATTCCTCATCAACTTCTTCAAGCAGCTTAATAAACAGCTCATAACACCATGATAATTCCTTTTCTCTTATTTTAAATGCATCCTCTATAGTTGCTTTAAGAGCATCAATGGTACCTGCTTGTTTCTTATCTGAACCAATATTATCATATAGGTGTTCCAAAATTGAATAGAGCTCCATTTCAGAATAAGTACCTTCACAAAATTTAATCCACTCTATATGGGTTTTTAGCTTATTAAACTTACTGTTCTTTCTAGTATTTTCCATGAGAAATACAAATTTTTTCTTTACATCTTCAAGTATCCTGCATAAATCATCCTTTGTTAAGGTAATTCTATTCAAATAACCAACTGTATTCTTTCTCATATCTTCAAAGGTATATCCTGAATTTCGTACTTTGTAGTATATTTTTTTAATCTCATAGGTCAATCTATCTATTCTTTCAATTCCAAATATTAACATCATATTGAACAGATCTTCATTTTCTTCCAATTCTCTTATCAATACGTTTCTTATAGTATCCCTAAGAAGCCTATCTCCTTCCACCTCTTCCAAAATGGTAAACATAGGGTCTATATTTATCTTCAATGCGTTTTCTCTTAATATATTTCCACAGAAACTATGGATAGTTGAAATATTTGCCTTCTCCATATCATTATAAAATCTTTTCCATTTTTCATCCTCGCAGAATCTTTCTTTTATAGCATTTCTGATTCTTTCTTTCATCTCTTGAGTTGCTTTCTTGGTAAATGTTATAGCAACTATGGATTCTACTTCCTTATTCTTTTCAAGGGCTCCATGCTCCAGAATATATATATACCTATCCGTTAAAACCTTTGTCTTTCCTGTACCTGCGCCTGCATTTACAGCCAGGTTTTTATCTATAGTTTCTATGGCTTGGATTTGCTCGTCAATTCTAATCATTGTATATCCAGCCCCCTTTTAATTCTGCATATATCCTTATATATGCAATAGGAATCGCACTTCCTTGGATTAACCGAAAAGTCTCCGCTATGTATTGATTCTATAAAGCTTTTTATATTATTCTTTGTATTCTCTAATATTGCACTTAATTCATCTTTAGTTAAGATACCTTTTGTGCTGCTTATTTTCAAGTTTTCCCCTTCATCCTTAAGAACCAGAGTTTCTTCAAATTCTCCCATTGATAGTATACCGTATATTCCTGCTACAACTTCCCTGTTTTCCTGGCTTAATATATATAGTGGTAATTGCAGGCTAATACCCTTTTTTATATCCTCAATTGTGTTTATTCCTAATGAAGAATTCTTGTAATCAATTATAATATATTTATCCTCATTTACATACTTATCAATTCTATCTATTATTCCTGTAAATGGAATTTTCTTGCCATCAACATTTATTTCAAAGGTCCTTTTCTCTCCAAAAGGAACTTCAAAATCATAAGGTATAACTTTTCTTTCATAGCTTTTCATTCTGTCTAAATCCTTAATTATAAACTCAAATAAGCGATTTGCACTATTTAAAGCTATTAAATTCATTTCTATTGAGTTTTCCACTGTTGATATGGATTTCATCTTATCCTTAGTCTTTTTCTTTAGAAATTCGTAAATTTCCTCAAAATCAAAATTCTTTCCATTTAATATGTAGTCTTCTATTTTACTCTTATAGCTGTAATAGAATTCCTTTAATACTTCATGCTTTACATATCCCAGATCCAATGGAGTAAATTCTTCAGATTCCCTTTCCATTTCATCTACCCTTAATACCTTGTTTAGTAGGAACTTATATGGACAAGCTCCGTAGGTTTCCAAATAGGATATTGAATAGATTTTGTTTCTATGTATATTGTAGAGATCCTTTTTTACTTCCTCATCTGTTATTAATCCACTATACTCATTGAATCCATCCAACTCTCTGTTAATTTCACAGCATAATCTAATATTTATTTCCTTTAATGAATCCTTATCAATGTCATTATACATGTTGAACAGTTCCTCATGACAGTTTCCATGAGAGTATTCTCTCAATATATAACCTAATAGCTCCCTTTTAGTAGTCATATCCTCAACTTTATCTTTGAAAATGTAGTCTATCTCCACAGGTAACATATTTACTTTATCTTCCTTATTATCACCTTTAATTCTATTTAACACTTCATCCAACATTATTGACTCAATAGCTTTCTCATCCTCTGAAGAATCTACTGAATAGGATAAATACAGTGTATTACTACATGAAGAAATGATGTTGGAGAACATAAGAAACTCCTTGTCCAATATCTCATAATAATTTTTCACATCAATTCCAATCTGCTTAAGCTCTCTATAATTGTCTTCCTTAAAAAAGAAATCTCTATGTCCTATGTTGGGATAAATTCCCTGAGTCATTCCAATAACAAATAAGACCTTGTATTTATAACCTCTAGCTGTAATAGGCGTAAGTATATTTATTCCCTTAATATTGCCATATATTTCAACAATACTTTCATTTTGCATATAGTCAATTATTATATCTATAAATTCCTCCAAAGTTATTACGCCTTTCATATTTGATAGAATACCGCTAATGGAATTAAGTATTTCCTTAAATCTATTTAAAGCAGAAAAGTCCCTGTTGACAAAGCTATAATCTCTTACTGTATTGTATAGATTTAATATAGTTTCTTCTACATTGTATTTTTTTAATATATTAATTATTAGATTTACATATTCAACTATGGTACCAGTAGAAGGAATGGAATTTACTTCATCTTCGATAGATTCTATGATGTATTTCATATTATATTTATAAAGATCCTCAATATTTCCTTTCCTCAAAATATATTCAACAAACTCCCTATCCTTCTTGTCTGCTATTGGATAGTAGTTGCTTTTAACTCTATTTATTATTCTCTTTTTATCCATTTTGTATTTTTTTGCCTCAAAAATATATATGAGCTCTTTCATAAGGGGAATTTCTATAAGACTTATTTCCTTATCCAATGCTAATGGAATCCCCTCTTCTTCAAATACTTGAAACAATAGGTCTCTATAGGATTCTGAATTGGTGAGCACTATAGCCATATCCTTTAGTTCAATGCCTCTCGACAGGTGTTTTTTAGTCTCTTCAGCTATCTTTTTAATCTCCAGGTATCTATTTGCAGCCTTTATAACATTAATACTCTTATTGAAATCCATAGCTCTACGGTTTTCATCAAATAATATGCTTGCCAGCTCATCAAATTGATCATGTTTCCATTCATCTACCCTCTTTATAGTAAAGTCCATGCTGGATAAGAATTCTAGAGTTTTTTTAAATGTTTTAAAGTTTTCTCCTCTATCAAAGGGCATGTTTATATAAATGGAGCAGTTAGTCTTTGCTATCTCCTTCAGAAGGTTAAGCTCTTGAGGTCTAAAGTCAAAGAAATAGTCTATAATGATAAAATCAAGCCCATCGAAGAAACTTAAGTCATTTTTCAATAACTCAAGGCTCTTCATAAAGCTTTCTTCTCTATCAACAAGATTATATTCTTTCAGTTTGATTTCATATTTTTCATATATATATCCTATTTCTTTGTAAAATGAGCTGTTGGGACATCTTTTCATATATTCTTCAGGAGTAACCAAAGACCTTTTTATTTCACCAATTATACCTGCTACTACCTTTATAAATCCTTTTTTTTCACAAATATCCCTGTAATATATCAGTTGTCCCCTATCCTTTAAATCCTTTAGAACACTTGCTATAACTGCTTCCTTTGTTTCTCCATCAATCTTAGTATAGAATTTATCTTTAAGCAGCCTGTCCACTATATTATCAAAAGTAAACAGATTAATATCAAAAGCATTATTAACTACATCCAGAATTCTCTTTCTATAATCAACGAGAAGTTTTCCATTTGGAAGCAAATAATAAAACTTGTCACCTTTGTTTTCTTTTAGGTATTCCACTGCCTTATTGAACAACTCCCTTGACATAGAGTTGTTATAAGGTCCTAAATATACAGTTCTCTCCATCAATGAACCTCCTCTGATTCTAATGAAAGTCTCATTTTCACCTATTTATACTATCCAAAAATTCTTCAGCTTGTTTATTTATCGCTTCTACATCATATTCTTCAATTAAAGTATCTGACAGCCCATATTTCATCTTCAGTTTTATAATTCTATAAACCTTTTCATTTAATTCTTTTAGGCTTATTGTCTCAGATAAAATCTCTTCTTTTACTTTATTTAATGCATTTAACTGGTTTTCATAACCATGACATACAAGAACTATATCTCCACCTGCTTTCAAAAATCTTACCGCTGCTTCCCCTACTGAATAATTCTCCATAATTGCACCCATGGTCATATCATCTGATATAATTACACCATCATAAGACAGTTCATTTCTTAAAAGATTGGTAATTATATTACTAGAAAGGGTAGCAGGAAAATCCTTATCCAGCTCTGAAAAGAGTATATGCGCTACCATTATTCCATCTACATCCTCTTCTATTGCCCTTTCAAAGGGTACCAACTCAAGGCCCTTTAATTCCTCCATTGATTTCTCTATTACAGGCAAATCAACATGTGAGTCTACTAAAGTATCACCATGTCCTGGGAAATGCTTTACTATAGATATGATATTTCCTGAATTTATACCTTCCATGACTTTAATGCCATTATCTATAACTACTTCCTTAGTTGAACCAAAAGCTCTATTCCCTATAACAGGGTTTTCTGGATTTGAGTTTATATCCAAAACTGGAGCAAAATCCATATTAAACCCAACTTCTTTTAACCTTCCTGCTAAAATCTTTCCAAATTTATAGGAAATATCTTCCTGATTTATACTGCCAATTGTATTAGCATCTGGCAGATTTGAAAAGAACTTGGAAAGTCTTGAGACCTTTCCTCCTTCTTCATCTAATGCTAAAAACAAAGGCAGAATGTTATTCTTGTTTCTATCCTTTAATGAATTTAAAAGTTCAACCGTTTGATATACTGTATCTAAATTGCTTCCAAAAAAAATGAATCCACCAACTTTATAAGTTTCTATTAAGCTTATGGTATGCTCATCTATTTCAGTTCCATCTATTCCAAATATGAATAGCTGTCCTATTTTTTCATCTAAAGTCATGCTATCAACTATTAGTTGGATTTCATCTATTTCCTCTTCATCGTCAATGCTTTCATTTCCCTCTTCGGCTATATTTCCATTATCTATTTTATCATCATGTATTTTCCCATTATTATCTTCTCTATTACATCCAACGGAGAATAAAATTATTAATGTTATAATAATTGTCAATAACCTTTTTGCCATTTTTTCCTCCTTTTCTTTTGTTTATGCCTATTTTATTATAACATATTATCTATTTCAATATTCATATTTGCTACCTTAAAACAAAATGCCCCTCCTCTACTTCCACTAGCTTGGGAGGGTTATTGCTATGTAATATAGGATCATAAATGTATAGGAGCTTGTTTCTTTCCTCTACAGGGTCTGGTATTGGTATTGCAGAAAGCAATGACTTAGTATATGGATGGATAGGGTTTTTAAATATATTTTCCGTATCTGCCATTTCAATTATTTTACCTCTATAAATTATTGCTATTCTGTTAGCAATGCTTCTTAACAGCAATAAGTCATGGGTAATGAAAAGATAGGTAAGATTCATTTTTTCCTTAATAGCCTTAAAAAGGTTTATTATTTGATATCTAGTGGATAAATCCAGTGCTGATGTAGGTTCATCCAGTACCAATAGTTCAGGCTCCATTATAATAGCTCTTGCAATTCCTATTCTCTGCCTTTGACCTCCTGAGAATTCATGAGGAAAGCGGTCAGCATGCTGTGGAAGTAAACCTACATCTAGAAGTGCTCTTTCAACCTTTTTCCTTCTATGGGTTTCATCAATATATTTTTTTGTATTATATAGCCCTTCTGATACTATATAATCTACTTTGGCTCTTTCATTTAAAGATGCCATAGGATCCTGAAAAACCATCTGAATCCTTCTTTTTAGTTCCTTATCCAGTTTCCTGTCTATTTTTCCATTAATTCTCTGACCTTTAAATACTATGGAACCTTCACTTGTATCAACAATTCTCAAAATTGCTCTACCTATGGTAGTTTTTCCTGAACCGCTTTCCCCCACTAATCCAAAGGTCTCACCTCTATAAACTGAAAAGCTCACTCCATCTACAGCTGTAAATCTATTCTTCCCTTTTCCATATTCTACTTTTAAGTTCTTTACATCTAATATTATTTTTTTACTGTTCATAAAACCAGCTCCAATATTTGCACTGTTTGAACGAAGCAAGTTTGCAAATCTGTTTTTTCCTATGTCGTGATACTTCACAAATTTTGGTGTATAAACTTGTTCTTTGCAATATATCTTGATACTGTGAATTTATCTTTGTAATATGTTTATATTATGCCTAAAATTACCAAATATTTTTCATCTATGTAAACATAAATATATCCAATCTTATATATTGAAATCTACACTTATATATCATATAGAGGCTCTCCCTTTGCTATACTTTAGGCAGTTTAGATAGCAATGATATTGTATAGGGGTCTTTAGGATTGTAGAATATATCCTTTACATTTCCTTCTTCAACTATTTTCCCATGGTACATAACTGCTACTCTATGTGCAACTTTCGCTACCACTCCTAAATCATGGCTAATGTAAATAATAGTCAGTTTGTACTCCTCCTGTAATCTGTTCAGTAATTTCAATATTTGAGCTTGTATTGTAACATCTAAAGCTGTAGTTGGTTCATCACATATTAGTATTTTCGGCTTACATGCAAGTGCTATTGCTATTACTACTCTTTGCCTCATTCCGCCTGAAAACTCATGTGGATATTTCTTATATAGTTTTCGTGCATTTTCAATTCCTACATCCTCTAGTATTTTAATTGTTCTTTCCCTTGCATCCTTTCCCTCAATTCCCTGATGTAGTACTACGGCTTCTTCTACTTGACTGCCTATAGTCTTCAGGGGATTTAATGCTGTCATAGGTTCCTGAAATACCATTGCTATTTCCTTGCCTCTAATTTTAAGCCAGTCATCCTCTGTTTGAAATTTTGCTATATCCATTCCCTCATATATTATCGCTCCAGAATCTATCCATCCATTTTTGTCTAATGCTCCAGTAAGGGCTTTTGCAAGAACTGATTTCCCTGCTCCAGATTCTCCAACTATTGCTAGGCTTTCTCCTCTATATAGCTTTAGGGAGAGTCCTCTTATGACATCTATAGTTTGGCTTCTAACTTTATATTTTATGACCAAATCCTCAATATACAATAATGGTTTTCTTATCCTCAATTCAGCACCTCACTAAAAGTGATTCCTTGGGTCTGAAGCATCAGCAAAAGCATTTCCTATTGAATAAAAGGAAACTGTAATTATGCAAAGTACCATTGAAGGAATCATCAGTTGATATCTTAAAGAAGGTACTGTTATATATCCTCTTCCTTCATTAATAAGATTTCCTAAGGATGGAATACTTATTGGAAGTCCTAATCCAACATATGTTAAAAATACCTCATATCCTATGGCTGCAGGAATTGATAATGTGATCTTTAGTACCAGTATTGATACCAGATAAGGCAATATGTTTCTGCAGATAATCCTATATGTAGGTGTTCCCAATATCCTTGAGGCTATATTGTACTCTCTATCCCTGATTATCACTACTAGATTTCTTACAAGCCTTGCTGTATCAAGCCACCCCGTTATACACATAGCAAAAATCATTGTAAACACGCCAGGTTTCATAATATAAGTCAATAATATAAGTATTATCACTTTAGGCACATTGCTTAGCACATTATATATTGAAGAAATCACATACTCCAGTTTTCTCACATATCCCCATAAAACTCCTACAATAAGCCCTATAGTATTTTCCCACAGAGCTACTGTAACCCCGATAAATAGGGACATTCTAGTACCACTCCATATTCTTGCCCACATATCTTGGCCTATAGAATTTGTACCAAACCAGAACTCCCTACCTGGAGGTCTGTTTACGAGCTGTAACCCTGTCGTTTGATCTATATATATGTCATTGGGAGATTTCTGGTTTGGTAAAAATGGCTGTACTATTATAAATGCAATAAATCCTATCATTATGTACATGAATATCAATGAAGCTCTTTTTTTCATGAAAGTCTTTACTGTTGAATTCCAGTAGGAATATCTAAAATTGTCCATCATATTCTACCTTCTCTTTTCCCCAACTTTATCCGCGGATCCAACAATGCCATAAGCAAATCTCCAATAAACATGCCAATAATTCCTATAGAAGAATATATGAGTACTATTGCCTCCACTAATGCATTATCCTGCCTTTGTATTGCCTCAACTAAAAGGCCTCCCATTCCTGGTATTGAATAAAGAGACTCTACATAGATCGAGCCAGATATGGTAAACAGTATTGACATAGGCAAGTATTGTACCATAGGCACAAATGCATTTAGAAATACATGCTTTTTCATTACTTCTCTTTTTTTCAATCCTTTTACCATTGCCAGTTTTATATAATCTTTGTTTAATTCATCTGTTATATATCTTTTCATCCATATTGCATAGGTAGCAGTAGTTCCCATAGATAGGGACAATATAGGTAGAATCCAGCTAATAGGTCTATCTATATAGAACAGCATGGGAAGTTTAAATATATATGTTATATAAAACTGAATAAATATATAGTAAATAGCAGCAGGTATAGAATTTATTAGTATTACATAGATATTGCCAATCCTATTTATAAATCTGCCTGTATTATCTGCCATTATAATGCCTAATGTTATACCAGATATTAAGGAGATAGCTAAACTTGTAAGCCCAATTCCCAAAGAATAAGGCATTTTACTTTCTAATATTTCTTTTACAGGAACGCCAGGTCTGTAGGTAATAGATACACCTAAGTCACCTGAAATAATCCTTTTATAGAAATTTTTGAGCTGAACATATATTGGATCCTTTAGCCCTAAATTTTCCATTATTCTATCCCTTTGAATCTCATCTAGCTTATCATAGCTTTCTCCTAAATATCCTTCAATTGGCATAAACCTCATAAGTATAAATACTATTGTAATTACTATAAATACCGTAAGTACAAATTGTATTACCTTGGATGAAATGTATTTTATCATTGTATTACTCCTTTGGTTCTTGCCTTTTTCTCCATTTCCCACTGTTTATTCAATTCATCATATTCTTTAATATTCATCGGAGTTTCTAAAAGCCTTAATCCCTTAAATCTTCCTGATACTGCTCCAAATGGAGAATATGATATTTCAAAGGGATTTATTCTAGATGCTGAATATCCTCCTCCCCCTACTGAATAGGGTATCACTAGGGCTTCTTCAATAAGAAATGCTTCTGCTTCTGCAAACATCTCATACCTTTTATCTATGTCCATTACTTCATCTGTTGCCTTTTGTACTAGGTTTTCATAAATAGTATATCCATTTTTTTCTTCATAGCCCTTAGCCATATGTATCCAACTAAAGGTTGAATCCCTTCTAAAAGGATGAGTATAGGTTTCAGGGTCAGCAAAATCTGCACCCCAGTTTAACTCCATTAGTGCATATTTCCCTGAATTTCTAACCTTTTCAAGAAATCCAGTTGGAGGATTTGGCTCTATAATTATATCTATATAATCCTTTCCAAGAGTTCTTTCCAGCTGCTGTTCTATTACTTGAACTCTATTTGCCCATTGTCTGGATGCTGCATTATATGGCATCAGTATTTTGACTGGAAAGGATACTTTTCCCTTTAATTCTTGTATGGCTTTTTTCTTATATATTAAAGCCATCTTTTCATCAAAGAAATCTCTATTTGTAAAACCTGCCAGAGGTTCTAATTGAGTATAATCTACTTTTCCTGCTGATATAAAATTTCTAGGGGTTATAGTATTTAATATTCTGTTTTCAGGCTCATAGGGTTCCTCTGTAAGCATGGCTGATCTTCTATCAAATGCATGAAATATGGATTTACGGAAATTTTTATTGTTTACAGCTATTAACCAATTATTTGGCTCATAGGTTTCTGAAAACTGAGGATTAAAATTAAAGCAGAAAAAATAAGAAAAGAAATTAGTTCTGTTAGGCCTGATTAGATTCTTCTTTTTTGGGTCATTCATCCATTCATGAATTATGTCAGTACCTATAGTAACATGGTCTACTTCTCCTCTAAGAAACATTTCAGGAGCAAGAACACTTGCTTCCTTGTTGTATATCATGGTTATCCTATCTATATATACATTGTCTTTATCCCAATAGAGCTCATTTTTCTCAAGAATTCTTCTATGATGTGGTTCATAATTTCTCATCACATAGGGACCGTTATATAGTATATATCTGTTGTCAGTGCCAAATCTGTCTCCTACTTCCTCTAGAAACTGTCCTTTTACAGGAAAGAAGCATAGATAATTAAGAATTGACAGGAAATATGGTGCAGGTTTTATGAGAGTATATTGAAGTGTATATTCATCTAAAGCTTTAACTCCTACTTCACTGAAGTCGGTTATCTCTTTAGTATAGTATTCTTTTGCATTTTTTATCAAATCATAAACAATATTTGCAGTTTTAGAGTTGTTCTCACTGGTTAAGACATATCTAAGTCCATCTACAAAGTCTTGTGCTATCAAATTGCTATATACTTTACCGTCATAGGTTACCCATTTTACCCCATGACGAATCTTAAAAGTCCAAATAAGCCCATCACTAGATGTATGCCATTCTGTGGCTAAAGATGGCTGTATTTCTCCAAATTCATTGTATTCAACCAGAGAGTCCACAAAATTTACAGCCAATGAAAACTCATTGGCTGTGGCAGTGGTTAAATAGTTTAAAGTGGTTACCTCAGTAGAATATACTAATCTAAGCTTATTGACCTCTACACTGTCAGGTAAGTTATTTTTAGATACATTCCAACTAGTCAGAACCACTGCCACCCCAATGAAAAATACCAAAAGTTTTTTCACTACATTATTTCTCCTTTTATCCCGATGAACAGTATTTAAACTATTTCCCATTTCAATATTAATATATTAGCTGTAAACTATTTATATGCGTGTCTCATTATTATTACTCAATATTTTTTACATATGTGTAATATTAAGTCCTAACTTCGATGAATTTCACTTTTTGAAGTTATTCCTCTGATATTGTTTTTATTGAAAGCTTTATTCGTGTACGTTTATATCTGCACCTCCAATAAACTCCCTTAAAATTGAATTAGCAGGGATTATCCTTTCATCTTCTATGGCCAGAAAATAGTTTAAGAATTTTAGTAGCCTTTTGCTCTCTGAATAGTATGGGCTAGTATTGTCAATTTTTGCTAAAAGTGGTACTGCATATTTTTTCAAAACTGAAAGCTCATATACTAGGGCAGTATCAAACATTATATCTGCCTCTTCCTGATATGGGAATATATTTATTCCTTCACCTTCTACTACTCCTTCCCAAAGTTCAAATGTTCTAAATATATCATTACCTCTAAATTTGAAGTCCCTTACCATTCTTCTTATGAGCCTTGTATCAGTTGTTGAAATCCTATTATGAGCATCTATGTTTAACTGTGTCAATGCTGAAATATATATTTTGAATTTATTCTTTTCAGGAATATAGGTAGTTAGCTTTGGATTAAGTCCATGTATGCCTTCTACTATTATAGGATGATCTTTATCAACTTTTATCTTAATTCCTGACTTTTCACTTCTTCCAGTTATGAAGTTGAATTTTGGAAGTTCTACTTCCTTACCCTCCAATAGGTGTAAAAGGTCTTCATTTAGTCTAACTAAGTCTATTGCATTTATAGACTCAAAATCATACTGTCCATCTTCTCTAATAGGAGTCTTATCTCTATCAAGAAAGTAATCATCTACAGATATTGCTATAGGCCTTTTGCCATTTACCTTAAGATGTACTGCCAACCTTTGAGCAAATGTAGTCTTTCCTGAAGACGAAGGACCTGCAATTAGAATTATATTTACATCATCATCTTCACATATTAAATCTGCAATTCTTCCTATTTTCTTTTCATGCAGGGCTTCATTTACTCTGATAACCTCTCCTATTTCGTTCCTTTTAATCTTCTCATTTAAGGAACCAACATAGGCTAGATCCAATATACGAGCCCATTCATTGGCTTCATCAAATACCTTTGCAAGTTTTTTCTGCTCCACAAATACAGGTAGCTTGTCTTTACTGGATGAGGTTGGAAAAAGTATAATAACACCAGGGTAGTAGTACTTTAAGTCAAAAACTTTTACATATCCTGTAGAAGGTGCTAAGAATCCATGAAATCCATCAACATAATCTTCTACTCTGTAAATCTGTATAAGTTTTTTATCCAATGTCTTATAAAGCCTTACCTTATCTACATGACCATTTTTTTCAAATAGTGATATACCTTCATCAAAGGGGACCTTTTCTCTATGTATAGTTAAATCCCTATCAATTATTTCATTCATCTTTTCCTTTATGTTGTTTATGTCAGTAAAGCTAATAGACTTATCTCCCTCAAAAGCTGCATACAGACCTTTCCCTAAAAACTGCTCTATGGCAACTGTATTCTCTGGATACAGCTCTTTACATGCCATTATAAATACAAGAGATATGGTCCTTGTGTATATTCTATAGCCATCCTCATGGCTTATATCCAGAAACTCAATATTCATACCATTCTTAGCTATCTTGTGAAGATGATATACCTCATTATTAATTCTGGCTCCTAAATATTTCTTATAGTCTTCTTTAAAAGCTTTTATTGCAACCTCCTGTAATGTAGAGCCTTCATCTACAGTAACCTCTCCTACTCCTTTAACATTTACTTTTATAACTGACCCCATTTTATAACCTCCAATTTCTATATATTAAATAGCTCCTTCTCAATTCTTAAAAACTTATCCACTGGCTTTGCTGTAAATTCCTCACCATTCAAGTAATCAAGAGGGCTTTTTAAATTGGAAAACTTAACTTTATATGCATGTAGAAACTGGCTTTCTAACCCGTGCTTCTCCCTAAAGTACTTATTTATGACTTTATCTCCATATTTTATATCTCCTATAACTGGATGACCTATATTTGATAAATGTGCCCTAATCTGATGAGTTCTGCCAGTAATAAGCTCTATTTCCAAAAGAGAGTATTTATCTGAAGTCTTAAGTACTTTAACCTTTGTAATTATCTTTTTTGAATCATCCTTCTCTTCCTTTGTAATCTTAACCTTATTTAATTCTTCATCCTTTTTCAGATATCCTTCCAATATTCCTTCTCTCTTCACTATCCCTTTTACTATTGTCTTATAGTATTTATGGACATTTCCATTTTTAATGGACTCATTCATTGCTTTTAATGTTTCATAGTTCTTCGCTCCTATTATAATGCCGCTTGTATTTCTATCCAATCTATTACATATAGATGGCTTAAAGGTCTTTTCAACTCTAGGATTATATTCTCCCTTTTCGTATAAGTAATGAATCATTCCATCCACTATATTGTTTCCATATTCTCTGTTTGCTGAATGTGAGAGGATTCCAATAGGCTTGTTTATAAGAAGTATGTTTTCATCTTCATATATTATACTCAATGCAAATTTACTCTTTTCTATATTGCTTTTTCCTTTAAACTTCTCAATTGTTTCATCTGATAGATAAAGCTGTATTTTATCTCCTTCCACAATAATTGTATCAGGATCCCCCCTTTTATCATTTACCTTAATGTTCTTTTTTCTCAACATCTTGTATATAAAGCTTTGTGGTGCATCCTTCAGGTATTTTTTGAGGAATCTGTCTAATCTCTGTCCGCTGTCATTTTTGTCAATTATTACTTCTTTCAAAATTATATCACCTTTTCTATAATGTTATGTTATAATTATAGTATAATACAAATTCTTTTAAGTAAACCCATTAAATAAGTTAGTAGAGGTGATATTATGAAGGACTTTCTTGACAAAATAAAAGATATACTTTATGACGGAACTGAATACATATTGATGATAGCAATAATAGCTGTTGTGGCATTTATTATAAATTGGAGATTAGATGGATTATTTGCGATGGATGTTGAAAGCTCAGATAATGAGATAATAGTTGACAATGAATCTGTAGTGGACGAGTACAATGAATACCTAGAAAATATAGAAGATGAAGCTCCAGAGGAAGAAAAAACAGAGGATAATGAAAAGGATAATGAAAAAGATGCTGAAGAAAAAGGAATAATTGTCAATGTAACAATCCCATCAGGTTCTCTCCCAAATGAAATAGCCAACATACTTGTATCAAATGGATTAGTGGAAAGCAAAAGTGAATTCATTAACAAGGTTGTTGAAATGGGTGTTGAAACAAAGCTTAAATCAGGTACCTTTAAAATCCCTAAAGGTTCTTCTATAGAAGAAATCGTGAATATAATTTCAAAATGAAATAATGACTGGATGGTGAGTAAATGAAAAATATTAAGGGAAGTTTGCTTCTATTGTTAACAGCAATTATATGGGGAACTTCATTTGTTTCCCAAAAACTTGGAATGAACTATATAGAACCATTTACATTTGGAGCCTCCAGATTTCTATTGGGGGCATTAACATTAATACCTGTTATATTGCTATTTGATAAAATAAACAGCAAAAAGAATGATAGTGAAAAATCTATTAACACCAGTTTCAATAATAAGGATTTAATTGTTGGCGGTATTCTCTGTGGATGTGCATTGTTTTTGGGAGCTTCATTTCAACAGTTTGGAATAGTCCATACTACAGCTGGAAAGGCAGGCTTTATAACAGCCCTCTACATGGTACTTGTCCCTATAATCGGCATATTTATGGGCAAGAAAACAGACCTATATACCTGGATAGGCGTAGTAATAGCTGTTATTGGACTGTACCTTTTAAGTATTAAAGAAGGCTTTTCAATAGGAAAAGGTGATGCAATTGTTTTAATGGGTACAATATTCTGGGCAGTACACATAATAACAGTAGATAGGTTTGTAAGTAAAGTAGATGGAGTTAAGCTATCCTGTATTCAATTTTTAACTGCAGGTACATTGTCATTAATTGCATCCTTTATAGCTGAGGAGCCAAGAATAAGCGAAATAATAGATTGTGCTGGCCCAATTCTATATTCTGCTATATTGTCAGTTGGGGTTGCATATACACTACAGATAATTGGTCAGAAATACACAAACCCAACTCTGGCATCAATTCTCATGAGCTTAGAATCTGTTTTTTCAGCTATAAGTGGAGCTATATACCTAAAAGAATCAATGCTAGCAAGGGAAATCTTTGGATGTGTTCTTGTATTCATAGCAGTACTCATTGCCCAAATAAATCCAAAGGAAATTTTGGAATCTATTAGAAGCAGAAGAAAAGCAGTAGAATAAGAATCTACTGCTTTATATTTGCTTCTCCTTCAGTATAATATTGATGCTTCTTATACCTGTCTATATAGACAACAATTGAATCTCCTTCAGATATATCTGGCTTATCCCAGAAAAAATGGCTTCTTCCCTCATATCTATCTCCAGAGTATTCATAAGAAAAATAAACAATATAAGGATTTTTGTTGCCAATATGGGCATATGGAGACTGCTTTACTTTAGTCACAGTCCCTAGTATTCTTATTCCAGTTGACCTTAACATCCTACGCTTTTTCCACATATATAGTGAAGTAAAAAAGAAAATTACTCCAGCTACTAAAAATGCAGTTCCCATAATAGGGAATACAACTGCAGGGTCACCTTTGGAATGTGGTGATGTTCTAAGTATTCCTATCTTATTTAAATATCCAGCGCCTATAAACGTTGCACCTATAATTGCAAATATTACTCCTACTAACTGTATCAATGAATTTGGCTTTTTCAATCTTTCCCCTCCATTCAAAATGTATTATGTATAACTATTCGATGTGTTTTATCAATATGAAAGTTAGGGCTGTAAACTATATTATGCATTATATCAGATATATCATCAAATATAAATGAAAAGCTACTAATTTCTTAATAATCTGATACCAATATTATTTTAATAAATCAAGCAGAATTTAGATTGCTAAATCTATGAATTTAGAATATATGCATAATATTCTTTTGAAAATACTTAAAAAAGGTAGAAATAAAAGATAAAGGGCTGATTCAGAATCCATGTCCAAATCAGTCCTTTATCCATTCTATTTCATAGAATCGATAATGCTATCAGCTAATTCATCAATTAATTGTACATCATCTTCTTTCATAGATGAGTTTATTGATACTTCATTATCTAATACGTTCATATCTTTCATATTTTCTAAAAACTTACGCATTAATCTTCCCGACTGGGGTGCCCATGAACCATTTTCTATAAGAGCAACAGTACGCTTTTGAACGTTTAACAACTTCATATCATTTAAATAGTTAAGCATAGGTGGATAGATGTTTATATTATAGGTTACGCATAGCAAAGCTAAATGGCTGTATTTAAAAGTATCTGATATCAAGTAAGAAACGTGATTGCTGGAAACATCATAAATTTTTACATTTGTCATCCCTTTTTGAACCAGCCTTGAAGCTAGATTTTCAGCAGCAGCTTCAGTATTTCCATACATTGAACCGTAAACAATCAATACTCCCTTCTCTTCTGGTTCATAGCGACTCCATTTATTATATTTATCAATTATATATTCAAAGTTATTTCGCCATACAGGTCCATGCAATGGGCATATATATTTTATATCGAGTCCACTAGCCTTCTTTAATAAGTACTGCACATGAGGACCATATTTACCAACTATGTTTGCATAATACCTTCTTGCCTCATCAATCAAATCTCTGTCAAAGTTTATCTCATCATTAAACAGCTTTCCATCTAAAGCACCAAATGTTCCAAATGCATCAGCAGAAAAGAGTACTCCATTTGTAGTATCATATGTTACCATAACCTCTGGCCAATGAACCATTGGAGCTTCTACAAATACAACATTATGTTTGCCAAAGCTCATTGCATCCCCTTCTTTTACTACCATGACCTTGTCGTCTATGCTAAAACCAAATTGGTGCATAAACATTTTTCCTTTTTCTGTAGTTATGATCTTCACATCAGGGTAACGATGAATAATCTCATCTATGCACGCTGAATGATCTGGCTCCAAGTGATTAATTACCATATAGTCTAAGGGTCTATCCTTTAAAACCCATTTTATTTTTTTAATAAACTGATTACAAATAGACCAGTCTACAGTATCAAACAGTACAGTCTTTTCATCCAGTAGTATATATGAATTATAGGAAATACCTCTTGGTATAGGATGAATATTCTCAAATAGAGCTAATCGATGATCGTCGCCACCTACCCAATATAGATCATCTGTTATTTCTCTGACACAATACATGAGTTTTATCCTCCTTTTTAATTCTTATTTGGAAATCAAGCCTCTATGAACTTATTCTTTTCTTCACCACAAATAGGGCATGTCCATTCTTCAGGTATATCTTCAAATAGAGTTCCTGGAAGTATTTCACCTTCAGGATCACCTTTATCTGGATTATATTCATAGCCACAGCCACTGCAAACATGTACTTTCCATGTTGGCTTAGTCTTCGTAGGAACTGCCCTCTTCATTTTCTTCATAGGTGGTGCCTCCTTCTTAGGTTCTCCAGTATCTAAAGCAGCAGAAAGGAGTGGTGCTATTTCCATTATGTCTCCAACAATTCCATAATCAGCATTCTTAAATATCTTTGCATTTGGATCAATATTTATGGCAACTACTGTAGTAGCATCCTTTATGCCTTTCAAATGCTGAATTGCCCCTGAAATACCACAGGCTATATATAGGTTTCCTTTAAATTTTTGTCCTGACATTCCAACATAGCGATTTAAAGGTAAGTATTTTAAGTTTTCTGCTACTGGACGGGAACATCCTATAGCAGCACCAGCTTTTTCTGCCAGCTCTTCTATTAGCTTCATATTTTCCTTCTCACCTATACCTAGACCTACACTAACTACCCTTTCAGCCTTGCTAATAGGAGTATCTATAGGTATTCCAACTGTAAAATCATATCCATCCTTCTTGAGAGCTTCTACAAGAGCATTTACTCTTTCCTGAGGAGTTCCTTTATCAAAGATAATCCTCTTACGGTACCCAGTAATAGGTCCTCCCTGTTTAACTTTAACAGCACTATCTTCCTTTGCCATCTTGCCAATGATGTGAGAAGCAATAACTACACGCATAATTTCATTGGTTCCTTCATAAATCGTACATATTTTAGCATCCCTGTAGGCTCTTTCAACTTCCATACCCTTCAAGTATCCACTACCTCCAAATATTTGAAGGGCATCATTGACAACTTCAAGTGCTGTATCAGATGCAAATTGTTTAGCCATAGCTGCTTCCATGCTGTATTTCTCATTATTTTCCTTTAATTCTGCAGCACTGTAAACAAGTAGCCTTGCTGCTCTCAATTTTGTAGCCATATCTGCTAGCTTAAATGAAATCCCCTGATTTTGGCATATAGGCTTGCCAAATTGAATTCTTTCCTTAGAATATTCCAGTGCACGTTCATAAGAACCCTGTGCAATGCCAAGGGCTTGTGCTGCAATCCCAATACGTCCACCATTTAAGGTAGACATAGCTATCTTAAATCCTTCTCCTTCTTTACCTAATAAGTTCTCTTTTGGAACCTTTACATTATTGAAAATTAACTCACATGTTGCAGAAGAACGAATCCCCATCTTATCATATTTTTGTCCAAAGCTAAATCCTTCCCAGCCTTTTTCTAAAATAAATGCACTTATTCCATGATTTCCTAGGTTTGGATTTGTAACTGCAAATACTACATATATATCAGCTTCTCCTCCGTTAGTTATGAAAATCTTTCCTCCATTTAAAATATAATGATCTCCTTCTAACACTGCTGTTGTCTCCATCCCACTTGGATCACTTCCTGCATTTTCCTCTGTAAGACCAAATGCTCCTATTTTCTCACCTTTGGTAAGTGGAATTAGGTATTTTATTTTCTGTTCTTCAGTTCCATAAGCGTAAATAGGATAGCTGGCTAAGGATGTATGAGCAGAAACTATAACTCCAACACCTCCATCTATTCTTGACAATTCCTCAACAGCAATTGCATAACTTAACACATCTAATCCTGCTCCACCGTATTTCTTTGGATATGGTATACCCATCATTCCCATTCGCCCTAGTTTTTTAACGATCTCTGTTGGGAATTTGTTTTCTTGGTCTAATGTAAATGCTATTGGCTTAATTTCCTCTTCTGCAAATGCTCTGATTTTCATCCTCAACTCTTCGTGTTGCGCCGAGGTCTTAAAAGTCATATATTTCCCTCCTTATAATAAATACATACTCTTGTAGTAATTTATAATCTGCACGCAACGATCTTTTGAAATATAAATATCTCTTTAGCTAATCTATACAAACACTTCTCATCCCCCCTTACAACTTATATCAATTTATCTATGTTATCTCTAATACTTTGTTAATTCTTACACATTGCTATATTTAAATATATTCCCATTATATCTTTATTGAAACTAAAGTCTCATAAAAATACCAATGAATATTCCAAGCCAATATTGACCAAGTGTTGCATAAAAGTATTCATTATAGTTATCCTAATTTAAAATATAAAATCCCTGATATTACTATCAGGGATTAACTATTTCATATTTTCCTTTAGCCAGCTAATTATATCTTCAGATTCATATAGAGGCTTTCCATCTATTAAAAGCATCGGAACCTGTTCCTTTCCTCCTAATTTAATAAGCTCCTCTCTATTTTTCGGGTCCTCATGTATATTTGCCATCTCAGCTTCTATGTTGTTACGTTTCATATACTGTATTACTTTTTTGCAATATGGACATTCATTAAAGTAAAATAGCTTTAAATTTTTCATTCAGTATCACCTCTATTTGACATTATCAAAAATTAATATATATTAGGCTTAATATATTATACCCTTTAAATAATAAGCTAAATCTTTACCATCATAAGGCTTATTACTTTATCAAAACCTGATAAAATTAATCATTCCTAAAAATACATAAAGGGTACCAGCAGCTGAATCTGTTATGAAAAAAGATATTAAAAATAATAGAAAAGAAAACAATATTTCTATAAATTGCTTCATCCTATACCAGATATCATTTCTTTTTACAAATAAAATTCTCTCTAATACTGCCAATGCAATTAATACCATTGACAATATTAAAAAATCATTATATTATCTTCCTTCCTGAATATAATACTTGTTATACCCATAGAAGTCTTTATAGATAAGCAATAATCTGCTTGAACACAATAGGGTTTATTATATTATACCATTGTTTACCTAATATTGTGTTTTTTATAAATAAATGTCACGATCCTTTTCCTAATATTTCAAGTACTCCATTCTGAAATCATATATAATTAATCATGTAACTTATACCAGCAATATTTCTGATTCTTATGCAGCAACTTTTAATGTAAAAAAAATATCGGATATAAGCATATATATCATGCTTATTATCCGATATTCATTATACCCTGGTTAAACATTGATCCTTTTTTGTTATTCTATATCTTCCTTCGCTTTCTTATGAACATGAAGAATCTCATGATTGTCCTTCAACATTCCCTCAAAAAGGGATATTATAAGTGGGTTTTGTTCTGAACTCTTAATTTGAGAGCTCTTATCCAATCTATATAATCCTAGAGACCTTTTCTGTCTAACATCACCAGTTGTTGGAACTGGTTGCCCGCCACCGGAAATACAACCTCCAGGACATGCCATTACTTCTACTATATGGTATTCCTTTTCACCTGATTTAATTTTATTTATTAGATTTTCTGCATTCTTTAATCCATGTACTACTGCAACCTTAACTTCCCTGTCCCCTACCTGGTATGTGGCTTCTTTAGTATTTTCCAATCCTCTTACATCTTTAAACAGAAGTTCTTTAGAAATATTATCTGGTTTTTTCTCCAATAGACTTGTAACTACTGCTTCAGCTACTCCACCTGTTGAACCAAATATAACTCCTGAACCACTGACTAGGCCAAAAGGCATATCAAAGGATTCATCTTCCAACTCTTCAAATCTTATTCCAGCTTCCTTTATCATTAAAGCTAATTCCTGAGTTGTAATTACTAAGTCTACATCTCTTACGCCATTGTGTACAAATTCTTCTCTAGCAGCCTCTGCCTTTTTAGCAGTACAAGGCATTATAGAAACTACAGCAGTCTCTTTTCCATCATTTGCATCTATTTCCTTATAGTATTCCTTTATTACAGAACCAAACATCTGCTGTGGTGACTTGCAGCTTGAAATGTTGTCTAATAGCTCTGGAAATCTATTTTCTGCAAATTTAACCCATCCTGGACAGCAGGAAGTAAACAATGGAAGATTTTCTCCTTTATTAAGCCTTTCAACAAACTCATGGCCTTCAGCTATTACAGTCATATCTGCTCCAAATGCAGTATCATATACTTCGTCTACACCAAGCATCTTGAGAGCTGCAACTATTTTACCAATGGTTACCTCTCCAGGTTCAAACCCAAATTCTTCTCCTAGTGCAACTCTTACAGCTGGTGCTATTTGAACAACTATCCTCTTGTTTTCATCATGGATTAACTCCCAGAATTTGCAGTTTTCATTCTTTATTGCAATGGCACCAGTAGGACAAATTGCTCTACACTGACCACAATCTATACAATTAACGTCGTTTATATGCTTGTCAAAGGCTGTTGTTATTCTCATCTTCGATCCTCTGTATGCAAAGGTCAAAGCACCAACTCCTTGAACCTCTGAACACATTCTAACACAGTCACCGCAGAGGATACATTTATTAGGATTGCGTACTATACCTAAGCTGCTGGTATCTATTGGAAGTTTATCTACTAATTCACCAAATCTAACCTTTGTTATTCCAAATCTGGCTGCCAATTCCTGAAGAGTACAATCTCCAGTTTTTTCACATGTAGTACAGTCCTTATCATGATTAGCTAATAATAGCTCTAATATGTTTCTTCTGTATCTCTTCAGCTTAGGACTGTGAGTCTTTATTTCCATACCATCCTTTGGCAATGTAGAACAGGATGCAAATATCTTACCGTTTTTATCCTCAACTATACACATTCTGCAAGCACCATATAGGCTTAGCTCTGAATGATAGCAAAAAGTAGGCAACTCAATTCCAGCTTTTCTTACTACCTCTAATACATTTTTTTCATTTTCAAATTCTACTTTTCTTCCATCTATAATCATAGTACCTTTCATCTTAATTACACCTCCTCTATCGCAGCAAAAGCACAGGACTCTATACAAGTGCCACATTTAATACACTTATTCTGATCTATCTTAAATGGCTCTTTAATCTTACCTTCAATTGCACCTACAGGACATATTCTGCTACATTTACTGCATCCCTTACATAATTCTGGATTTATCCTAATAACTCTTAGTTTAGAACAGGTTTTAGTTGGACATCTCTTGTCTACAACATGGGCAATGTATTCATCTCTAAAGTACTTTAGTGATGAAACAACTGGGTTAGCTGCTGTTTTACCTAGTCCGCATAAGGATGTGTTGGTAATAGTATCTGCTAGCTCTTCCAATAGCTCTAGATCTTTCATCTCGCCTTTTCCTTCTATTATCTTGTCAAGTATCTGCAGCATTCTCTTAGTTCCTTCTCTACAAGGTATACACTTTCCACAGGACTCATTTTGAGTAAAGTTCATAAAGAACCTGGCCACAGAAACCATACAAGTATCTTCATCCATAACTACCATACCGCCAGAACCAATCATAGCACCAACACCAGTTAAAGAGTCAAAATCCAATGGCATATCCAAGTGTTCTTCTGTTAAACAACCACCCGATGGTCCTCCAATTTGTACTGCCTTAAACTTCTTATCCCCTGTAATGCCTCCTCCAATGTCGAATATTATCTCTCTTAAAGTAGCTCCCATTGGTACTTCAATAAGACCTGTATTCTTAACATTTCCAGTCAATGCAAAAGCTTTTGTCCCAGGACTCTTTTCTGTACCATAATTTCTATACCAATCTGAACCGTTCATTATAATCTTTCTTACATTGGCAAAGGTTTCAACATTATTCATAACCGTTGGTTTACCCCAAAGTCCTTCTTCTACTGTCCTTTTAGCCTTAACTCTAGGCATACCTCTTTCACCTTCAATAGATGCCATTAAAGCACTACCTTCACCGCATACAAATGCTCCAGCACCTTTGTTTATATGAATATCAAAGGATAGATCTGTACCCAATATGTTTTTACCAAGTAATCCTACTTTTCTAGCCTCTTCTATGGCTTTTGTAAGTCTTTCAACTGCTAAAGGGTATTCTGCTCTAACATATATATACCCTTCCTTTGCACCTGTTGCATATGCAGCTATGGTCATACCTTCTATTACACTATGTGGATCCCCTTCCATTATACTTCTGTCCATAAAGGCACCAGGGTCTCCTTCGTCGCCATTACATACTACATATTTCATATCAGATTTGAAAGAGTGAACCTGTTTCCATTTATTACCTGTTGGATATCCTCCGCCTCCTCTTCCTCTTAGGCGTGAATTCAAAATTTCATCACAAACCTCTTCTGGTGTCATTTCTTCTAATGCCTTGACCAATGCACTATATCCACCATTTGCTATATACTCCTGTACTGACTCTGCATCTATATGACCACAGTGTTCCAAAACCAATCTAGTTTGCTTTTCATAAAAAGGTATGGATTCCTGAGTTTTATATACCTTTCCATTGAAATGATACATTAATCTTTCAATAGGTCTATTGTTTATAAGAGTTTCATTGACTATTTCTTCGCAATCCTCTAGCTTTACCTGTACATAAAGATATTTTTCAGGTTCTATTCTAACTAAAGGTCCTTTTTCACAGAATCCATGGCATCCGCTTTTTTTCATTCCTATTCCTTCGTGTTCCTTTTCCAAATCAATTTCTGCCAATAATCCTTTTTCCTCAACCAATCTTTTTAGCTCATTATATATCTTTATAGAACCATTAGCTACGCAGCCAGTCCCTCCACAGACTATAACCTTTTTATATTGCTTTTCAAGAGAATTCCTATACAATGACTGCTTTTTTCTGAAATCTTCAAAGCTACTGATTACCATTGCTTGTTTCCTCCTTTAGTCCCTTTATTATATCCACTGCCTTTTCAGGAGTCATCTTTCCATGAACCTCATCATTTACAGTAATAACTGGCGCTAATCCGCAGGCACCCAAACAAGAAACAGTCTCTATAGTAAACAACAAATCATCTGTTGTATGTTTCTTTTCTGTTAAGTTTAATTCCTTCCTTAATGCCTCTAGAACTGGTATGGATTTCTTAACATGGCAGGCAGTTCCATCGCATATTTTAATTATGTATTTTCCTTTAGGTTCTAATGAGAAATTTTCATAAAAGGTTGCAACACCAAATATTTTAGCAGGGCTGATGTCCATCTTTTCAGATACATATTCTAATATCTCTACTGGTAGATACCTGTACTTTTCCTGAATGTCTTGAAGTATGGATATTATTGAAGATTGATTATTTCCTCGAGCTTCGATAATATCATCTATTTCGTCCTTTTTCCAAAACACTAGTATAACCCCCTTCATCTTGATATTTGTTATAACAAGATAATTATATCATTTTATAAAATTCTGTCAATAATTTAACAATTTTTGTTTAAAAATTTATCGTTTACAATATTTATCATTTGCTTTTCCAGTTTCATTTATAAGAATTTTCACACTTTTTCTAATATTGTAATGCCTTAAAATATAGGCATTCTATTATTATATTAGACATTAAAGGCCTATTTTTTTGATTCCAGATAATTTTATCTTGTTAACATAAATTTTATCAATTTTTTAACAAACTAATACATATTTTCTGTCAAACTTATATAGTTTTTATATTAGAATGAAAAAAGGCTCAATAGTTGAGCCTTCATTAATAATATTTATCTGTCTCTTTTGGTAATCCCTTCTTATCTAGTCTATGCTCTATTATATCCTTTATAATGGAGTAAATAAGTACAAATAATGGCACTCCTATAATCATTCCAGCAAAACCAAATATCTTGCCAGCAACCAGTAGAGAAAACAATATCCAAAAAGCAGATATTCCTAGGGAATCTCCCAATATTTTAGGACCAATAATATTTCCATCAATCTGTTGTATAATTAATATGATTACTAAAAACCATATTGCCTTTACTGGTGAAATGAACAGTATTATGAAAAAGGACGGTATGGCTCCAATAAAGGGTCCGAAAAAGGGTATTATATTGGTTATTCCAACTATGAATGATACCAAAGTGACATAAGGCATTTTAACAATCTTTAATACTATAAATGTTAATATTCCTATGATAAATGAGTCCAATATTTTACCACTTAAAAACCTTCCAAATATGTTATCGCTTCTGCGTGTTAATTCCATTATCCTTTTTGCGTTTTTATCTGAAAAAAAGGATACTACTATTTTTTTACTTAATGCTTTAAATCTTTCCTTATCCATTAATAAGTATATAGATACAATAACGCCCAATACAATATTCCATATGCTTGAAATAATGTTTTTTGTAAAATTACCTATTTTAGGCACTAAATCTGTTGCAAAGCCCAATATATAGTTTACAAATTCGTTCCACTTTGACGAGATAATGTCATAGTATTCTTCCTGAATGTGAAATTCACTGGTTAATTCATTGAATTTGTTAGTTATAGATATGAAATGATTAGGTATTTCATTTACAAGCCCTATAACTGATGATAGTAGTTGAGGCAAAATAAAGTTTAGAAATAGATATAACAATAAAAAAACTATAAAATAGGTCAATATGATACCCATTACTCTATTTAATTTCTTGTTTCTTAACTTTGGGAAAATACCTGCTAGTAAACGATCCTCAACTAGCTCAAGTATAAAATTAAATAGATATGCCATAACAAAGCCTATTATTATTGGTTGAAATATGCTTATGTATTTTCCAACTTGAATTTTAAATAAGTTTACTTCCGATGCTATTAAATAAAATACTATGCTTAAAGTTAATACGATGAATGCATATACAGCTATTGTTGTATATTTAGGATTCCAATTGATCTTCATGCTTCACCTCTAATATTAATTATTGTAATAATTCACCTTACTTTATTGATACTATTTTACCAAATAAAAAATACCTATTAAACAGAGAATAATTCCAATTATCCTATTAATTAGTATGTTATTTTTACTTGGCTCCTTTTTATGACTTTTCCACTTTACTTCTATACTCCAAGCAAACCTTGGAAATAGAACGTAAACAAGACCAACTATAATGAAAAATATAGGCATTTGTCTCACTCCGTTTCGTTAGTGTATCTATAAATCATATCTCATATTTATTTCATATTCAATATGATATTTACAATTATATTATTAAAATAATATAAACAATATCAAATACATCTAATCTATTATCTTTTCCGATTAAGAACATCATATATCCTTACACTGTCTTTCTTGGAAAAATATATCAATATAAAAAAATTACTGCTAGTTCTACATTGATAGCACTCGATACTATATTTTTCTGTAAATATTTATCAGTGCTCGTAATGAGAAATCTCGCTAAAATACTCCACAAATCCATGCTCCAAATCCACTACTATTATATATTTTCCATCCTCATCCCCATAGGATTCATGTTTATCCTTCTCATATAGGCTTGGATATAGATCTGGTTTCTTTATTACCTCTACAGTTTCATCTACATATTTATGTATAAAACTATTTGCTAATTTTAGAGCTTCTGATTGGCTTATTTTGTTATCCTCTAAATCATACCAGTAGTTTTTTAGATGATATCTGGTCAAATTACTGCTTTCATCGAAACTTGCTTCTATCTTTATTGAAACCTCATCTTCATTTTTCATAATTCTTAAATACAAAAAACTAGCGTTGGATATAGGGTACCTATAGGTTGTAATTTCTTCCTCATTGAATATATCATCTGGTACAAAATTATTTATAATATCCTCTAGTGTTCCTACTTCCATCTTATAGTTGTCTTTGTTATCCTCTACGAAGGGATTATCTTCATCAATTATTGTGAAAGAGCCTAGAACTTGTTGTGCTTCATTGAAAATTTTACTGTAAGAATCTGCAGTTTCAGGATAGTACTGAAAGTCCCTTCCAAATATGGCTTCAATATACTTCCCATCCTTATAGCCAAGGAGATAACCATCATAAGGTACAGTTGCTATTACAGGATAGTCGCTGCATCTTATTTCAAGTACAGGCCCAAAGCTTGTATATCCATCCTCTATAAACCTTTCAGCTGATTTTTTATCATATACATATAAGGTTCCATCATCCTTTGTGTCAATTATTGCTTCTTCCTGCCAGTAATTAGGAAAGCTTAAAGTGTATCCCAGCTTCTCATTAAAATATATAAATGTATCTTCAATTTTTGCTTCCCCACTAAACCTTCCAACTAAAACAATTCTATTTTCCCCATCCCAAGTAACTTCTTCTCCTAAACTTTCAGATATGAACCTAATTGGCACAAATATTTTTCCCTCCTTAAAAAAAGGCTTGACATCCAGTTCTACCTCTTTGCCATTTACCTGTGCTTTAGTTGAATCTATATATATTTCTATGTTTTTATTGTTTTTATTTATTTGTACTACTTTAGATTCGTGGATATACTCAACATCAATTCCTAGCTCCTCGCAAATAGATTCGACAGGCACTAAGGTTCTGCCATTTTGTACTATTACATCAACATAATGTAAAGGCTTGCCATTAATAAATACTTTGAATGAACTGCCTTCAGCCATAACTGAAACAGAAAAAGCCATTACAGCTAACAATGTAAACAATAAGTATTTAGTTAAACTTTTCATTAACTCATCTCCTAAAACGATTATATTTGATACTTCCTAGTTTAAGTTTACCACATATTTGTATATTTCACCGCTTTAGTCATAAACTGTAACCAAATTGTAAACTTACCTTATCAATTTTATTATAACGGCGAATGAATTCACCTATATGCTACAAAATGGATGACACACAGGTCATCCCTTACTAGGTAGCATATTATTTGATATTGTGTAAATACTACCCTTTGAGGAGGTATTTTATGTTATCGATAATCTTAAGAACTACTTTAGCTTTTTTTGTCCTAATGATTCTAACAAGATTGCTTGGTAAAAAACAGATGAGCCAAATGACATATTTTAATTATATTACTGGAATCACAATAGGGTCCTTAACTGCCAATATAATTAGTACCAGCAGTGAATCTATTACAGATGAAATAACCGGGTTATTGTGGTGGGTTTTTCTGGTTCTTCTAATAGCCTATATCACCCTTAAGTCTTCAAAGCTAAGAATTATTATTGATGGACAGCCAACTATATTAATAAGAAAAGGAAAGCTGTTAAAAAATACCCTTAAATCAACCAGACTGAATTTAGACGATTTATCCATGATGCTTAGAACAAAAGATATTTTCTCCATAGCTGATGTTGATTATGCTATTTTAGAACCCAATGGCCAAATTACCGTATTAAAAAAGCAGGCTCAACTAAATGTTACCAGAGCCGATATTAATATACCAACAGTGGACCCAGTGTATTTGCCTTCAGAAATAATTACAGACGGCAAAGTTGTTAAGAGGAATCTGGAGGAATTTGGATTGACCTATGATTGGTTAAAATCTCAACTTAAAACTATGGGAATTGACAATATAGAAGATGTTTTTTATGCAGAAATTTTAGGAGATGGAAAATTGTATGTTGATAGAGATTAATTTTAAGCCCTGATAAATTTTGAATCTATCAGGGCTTTTCGTATCCTTTATTCAAATTCATGTAAACAGGGAACAGGGTTATTATTTTTGAACCGTTAACACTCTTCTCCCATTTCGAAATCTTAAATACAACAGATTAGAAACAGGCAATATGTATATATAAGCAAGAAATGGCAAACATGATATATCAGTATCTAAAATAGTCATTGGTGATAACAGTGCAGCATTCCATGGAATTAACGCAGCAATAAGTATTGCTGTATTTTCCAAGTCTAATGCAAGAATATAATTGTCCAAATTATTTTTTTCATAAGCCTTTTTATTCAACATATGCGTTAGCATTACAGTAAAAGTTTGACTACATCCTACAGCAGCAGTAAATATACTTGTTATAAATACATTTCTAAATATGCTATACCTTGAATCCGCTCTTTTAGTAATATCTTCAATTTTATTTAGCATTTCAGTTTCTTCTATTATTCCAGCAAGAATAGAGGCCAAAAATACAATTAAACTGGTCCTTAACATTGAGATTATTCCTCCGCCCTTTATAATTGCATAAAGAGGGTCTGACCTATCAAGGCAAAATCCATATATCATATACTTAAAACAGTTTAATATGCCTTCATTCTGTACAAAAATGCTGATTATAAAAGCAACAATTATACTAACAAACATTGAAATCTTAACTTTTACCTTAAGCAATGAAAATATAATTATTATAAGTGCAGGAATAAAAACTGTTAAGTTCAAGTTAAACACTCTTATTATTTCCCTATTTATATTATCTGCAGAAGTGTTCATTGGAAATATGTAAGATATCATTGTGTAAAACACAACTGAAAGAGCAAATGGCATTATGCTGGATTTAAACATATTCTTGATATTATCATAGATATTGGTATCAGTCAAAAAAGCCACAAAGCTGGCACTTGAGGACATAGGAGAACATCTGTCTCCAAAATATGCACCTGCAATAATAGCTCCTGCAGTTGCTGATAGATTCACTCCTCCACTTCTAGCCATAACCATAAGTGCTATACCTACTACTCCAGCAGTTCCCATACAAGTACCTATCATCAGTGATACAAAACAGCTAATTAAGAATGCAAATAAAATAAATAGGTTTGGAATTATCAGGTTTATGCCATAATATACTATTGCAGGAACAGTACCTGAAGCCATCCATATTGGAACAATGGCACCAATTAGTATAAATATCTTTATAACTACTAGAGATTTTTTACCTCCTCTATAACCCATTTGATATATTTCTTTAAGTTTGTATCCCTTTCTTATTGCTACAATAGAAAACAATACTACTGCTACCATCAAAGGATAAGCTAGAAACATTCCTCTATAGACACTTAGGATTAATAGCACAAATGTTACACCTGATGCTACTATAAGCTCCATATTAATCGCCTTCTTTCTCTGTTTTGCTTCTTTTAATGTCCTTTTTATCTATTTTATCATATGTATTCTACTATATTATAACTTACCATAAGAGAGTTGTCTTCTAGTTTTCATCGTATTTTTCATATTATTATCATTTAAAACTCGTTCCATTTAGTATATCTATGTACATTCTATATACAGGGGCTCATTACGATTCATCATTATGAATGTATAATATCCTGTTTCATAGTCATATGATGTTAAATATAGTATTAGCTATTGTTTTATTATAAAAAAATCTCAATCGATTAAATTTATCGATTAAGATTTCATAATTATTTACACTGACAGTCTTAAAAAGTATGTATAAGTATTTAAGATGAAAAAATTACTGCAAATACTTATCAATACATAATAGGAAAATCTTACTGACGTAGAGTAAAATACAATAAGGATAAAAAATGGACTTTGTGAATCAGTCTATATAAGACCATATCTTTTTATCTTCTCATAGAAAGAAGTTTTTCCTATGTTAAGGGCTTCCATAGCCTTCTTTTTATCTCCATTATAATAGTTTATTGCCCTCATAATAGCATCTTTTTCACAAAGCTCCAGCTCCTTTTTAAGTGGCATTATAATCTTTGGTGCTAACATTCTATCATTTTTAGGTAATTCTATATGTTTAGACAAAATAGTATTTTTATCTGCCAATATTACTGCCCTTTCCAATACATTTTCAAGCTCTCTTATATTTCCAGGCCAATTATACTTAGTTAATATATTAATGGCCTCTGCAGAAAGCCTTTTTTCATCTGTACCAACCTTTCTACATATCTTTGGCAGTAGATTATTAACTAAAGGATATATATCCTCAATTCTCTCTCTTAAAGGCGGTATAAATATTGGGAATACACTTATTCTGTAATATAAGTCCTCTCTAAATCTTCCTTCAGACATTTCCTGCTCAAGATTTTTATTAGAAGCAGCAATTATCCTTACATTTACATTTACCCTTTCAGTACCACCTACTCTATAAAAGTACTTGTTCTGCAGAACCTGAAGTAGCTTTACCTGTAAATTAAGTGGCATTTCCCCTATTTCATCTAAAAACATGGTACCTTCATTGGCCATTTCAAAAAGTCCTTTTTTCCCTTCACTGCTTGCTCCTGTAAAAGCACCCTTCTCATATCCAAATAGCTCTGATTCAAGTAAATTTGAAGATATGGCTCCACAGTTGACATGTACAAAAGGCTTATCTCTGAGTTCACTGTTTTCATGGATAGACTTTGCAAGGGCAGTTTTTCCAGTACCACTTTCTCCTAATATAAGTACTGTAGAATTGGTTTTCGATGCTTTTAAAGCAAGTTTCTTAACATACTCAATTTTTTTACTCTCACCAATAATATCTGGAAATGCTTGCTTTAGAGCTCTCTTCCTTATTAATTCTCTTTCCATTTCATCCAGCTTCTGCAGAGCTTTATCTCTTTCATCTATTACTTTTCTAATTTCCGAAATATCTTCTACTTTTAGTGCTGCACCAACTCTTTTTCCATTTTTATCTATAGGCATAAGACTGCACATGGTAGGAAATCCATTTATTTCTTTAAATTCATCCTCATAGCTAATATTTTCTCCCCTAGCTACATCATAAAACTCTTTAATAGTATAACTTCCTTTGTGAATCTCAAAAATGTTCTTTCCAATAACATTTAATATACCTGATTTTTCTCCTTTCGCCATGTATGTTTTCCCCTTAAGTATATCACTAATACTCTCATCTCTAGCAGTATATCCATTAGACTGATAAAACTTCATCATCTTCGTGTTGCCATCCAATATTACCATGTGACCAATACTATTTATATAGCTCATTGTATACTTTTCATCATTTACTTCAATTGTAATAATCCTATTAATAAAATCTATAATTATTCCTATGTTTATTCCAAGATATTGAGCTTTTAGCTTAAGGGTTTCCTCCAATTGGTCAGATTTTAGGTATTTATATACAGGGGGAATGTCTTTTCTTTTATAAACTCCTATAGCAACTATAGCATCTCCTTTTTGTATATCTTCATCATGTATTCCAATAGATTGTAGTTTCTTCGCATCTAATTCTCCATCATCAACGCCTAGCATATTATCCCCTATTATTACAATATCTCCTATTTTAATTTTCCCCTTATCATGGCACTGTTTACCATTGTTTATAATACCGAATATTTCTTTTGCTTTTTTATTATATATCTGAATTTTGCCATTACTATCTATTACTATTAACCCTTCAGACATCATATCTGTAAACATACTGACATATTCTTCGGAATCGAAAAGCATATTATCACCTCTGAGATAGCCACATAGCTTCTTTGTTTTCTGGATATTTCCATTATTCTAAGCATTGCATTTATTTAATATTATAATTTTTTGAGACTAGCTTCAAGGTTAAATTATTCCATAGCAAAAAGGCTTCTATGTAATCATCTGGGAAGCCTTTATAAACCATTAAAGAAGTTCCTTGAAATTCAAATTAATTATAATTTTATTCTATTGGTTATAAAAAGTGGGCGATAATTATTAACTTTATCCCCCACATTGTCTGGATAGGTATGCTTTTATACATTAATTTGCTTTGCACTTTTCTATAAAGGCTCTAAATAATTTTTCTGGCTCATCAAATTTTGATGCAAGCTTTTCAGGATGCCATTGTACCCCTATAACCAATCCATCTTCTGATTCAATTGCTTCTATTACTCCATCACTTGTCCTACCAGTTATATTAAATCCCTCTGCAACTCTTTTTACCGATTGATGGTGATGACTATTTGTCTCTATAACAGATTTGCCTAGTATTTTGCTTATATGGCTATTTTCAGACAGAATAACCTTATGTATTGGATAGTCGGTATTATCCCAATCCTGCTTATGGCATATTTCATTTTTATATTGACTGGGTATATCCTGATACAAGGTTCCTCCAAAGGCTACATTTATTATTTGTACTCCTCTGCATATGCCAAAAACAGGCTTTCCATATTCCCTTGCTAAACGTGTTAATTCAATCTCAACTAGATCAAAATCCCTTTCTACATAGGTAACATTTGGCACTGCTTCTTCTCCGTACAATGCTGGATCAATATCTATTCCGCCAGGTAAGAGCAATCCATGAATTTGCTGAATTACTTGCTTACAATCCGTTAATTCTATATTAGCAGGTATTACTAGAGGTATTCCTCCTGACTCTACTATTCTGTTTAAATATGTAGAATTAACTTCAAAATAGCCTTTATTGACTAAGCTTGTAGTCATTGCAACTCCAATTACAGGTTTCATTATTGCACCCCTTTCCGCATTTATCAATGCTTCACAAATTTATGCCAAATAACAACTCCTTTTTGTTTCCTGAATCTAATAATGTCATAAATATAGCCTTATTAATATATAATTATACTTGTGTTCTTTCAATATAGCAAGCATATCTTTTTGCATTTTAGGCTTAAAAGTATCCTTTAATAGGATATTCTATTTCCTTAATAACTTAAGCAAGGTTACCATTTGTAAAATAACACCAACTCTTATGGATTCCTCATCTGCTATAAATTTACCACTATGAAGAGGCCATATCCACCCTCTATCCTTATTACCACATCCAAGATTATAATACGCACCCTTTGTATTCTGACAGAAAAATGAAAAGTCATCTGCTCCCATGCTTGGGTACTCTTTTAGTCTAACCTTATCCTTTCCCAACACGGATTCTGCACTTTCCTTTAATGCATCCACTACTTCATCATTGTTTATAAGGGCAGGGTACCCTTCATCAAATTCTACAGTGGCACTGGCTCCATGGGCTTTTGCCGTATTCTCCACTATTTCCCTGACTCTCTTTATGGCATAGTTTCTTGTATCTTCATCTAAAGTCCTTAAGGTACCTGATAAAGTAACTTCACCAGATATTACATTGTTAGTCGTACCTCCATCTATCTTTCCTAAAGTCAGTACTACTGAGTCTAATGGTGAAATATTTCTGCTGACTAAAGTCTGGAGAGCCACAATTACATGTCCTGCAACCACAATTGAATCTACCGATTGCTCCGGATAAGCTGCATGGGATGATTTTCCTGTTATTTTAATTGTAAACTCATTGGTTGCCGCATTTAATTTCCCATATTTAATTTCAATTTCGCCTACATTCAAAGATGGCATTACATGCAGGGAAAGTATATAATCTACATCAGGGTTTTCTAAACAGCCTTCTTCAATCATCCTTTTTGCTCCTCCAATTGTTTCTTCTGCTGGCTGAAAAAAAATCTTAACGTTACCTTGAAATTCATTTTCCATTTCCTTAAATAGCCTTGCTACTCCAAGGTGTATTGTTGTGTGTATATCATGACCACATGCGTGCATTATTCCTTTATTTCTTGATTTAAATGGCAAGTCATTTAACTCTATAACTGGCAATGCATCAATATCTGCTCTGGCTGCAACAGTTCTGCCTCCTTTCCTGCCACGTATAATTGCTACTACTCCTGTATCTGCTGTGTTTTTTTGATATTCTATTCCCCACCTGTCCAAATAGTTGCAAATTCTATTCATCGTTCCATGTTCATTCTCGCTAAGTTCCGGATACATATGAAACTCTCTTCTAATATCTACAAGTTCATTAAATATTTCGTTAACTCTTTTTCTTATATCCATACCCCTCTCCTTATTTCACATAATCTAATACATTCATTATTTTTCCACCCTTTATATACACTCTTGGCACTCTTCTTGAGATCCTAGTAATTATTTCGTTTTTATTAGTTCCAGCAAGTCTAGCCATAGTATTTAAATCCATGGTATTATCTTCTCCATTTGAAAATAATACTACTTCGTCTCCTTCTTTCGCTTCAGGTATATCTGTTAAATCAACCATTAACTGATCCATGCATATTAAGCCTACTATCGGAGCCCTTTTGCCATGAACAGTTACATAGCCCTTGTTAGACAAATTTCTGGGATACCCATCTGCATATCCAACAGGAAGAGTTCCTATTATGCTCCTCCTCTGTGCCTTCCAAAGGTAATCATAGCTTACCCCTTCTCCTTCAAGAATTTCTTTAACATAGCTTATTTTTGATTTAAATGTCAATGATTGCTTTAAATCCAAACTTCCATATTGGAACCCTTTAATTCCATATATTATTGCACCAGGCCTTATCATATTGAACCTATACTCTGGATAATCAACTGCAGATATGCTATCCTCTATATGTTTATATTTAAAATCAATGCCCATTTCTTTAAGCCTATTAATAGCAGCAACGAATTTTTTATATTGCTTCTCATCTCCTTCCCTTCCTGCAAGAGCTAGGTGAGAAAATATACCTTCTACATTTATGTTTTTTATTTTAGCAATTCTTGCTATTTCTTCTATGCTTTCTGTAGAATCCCTAAATCCCAGCCTGTTAAACCCTGTATCATACTTAATGTGTACAACAGGTACCTTGTTGTATTTATAGCCTAATTCACTTAATAACTTTGCTTGCTTATATGAAAATATACTTTGAGTAATATCATTTTTTACCACATATTCTAATAGCTTATCAGGAGTAAATCCCATTATAAATATCCTATAGTCATTAAACCTTTTTCTAATCTCTAATGCTTCATTTAAAGTAGCTACTGCAATATATTCTGCTCCATTCTCCATAACAGTCTTTGCTACTTCAATTGCTCCGTGACCATAAGCATCGGCTTTTAGAACTGCTGCTATTTTTACATTGCTTCCTAACATACTTTTTATGCTTTTCATGTTGTAGGCTATATTGTCTAAGTTAACTTCTACATAAGTATCCCTTAATAGCAAGCTCATATTCATCCTCCATATTACACAAAACCATTCTATCATTTATTCTACTAAATATATTTAAGCACTCATTTTATCTTTAAATCACACATTCCACTCTATATTAATATTCAAATATTTGTCCAATAAATACGACTATTAATAGAACCTCCCGCCCAGAGCTATATATTGGTCAAATAACAATCTACTTACCTTTGCTCCAAACAATGTTGATTCATGATCTATATAATATAGTGGATCTTTGAAATTCTTCGTAAAAAGTGCCATAACATATTTACCATATGGTGTTGATACTATTCCTCCATCATTTCTGCATTCATCCATACTTCCACTTTTTGATGCAACATATATTAGTTCTTCATCCCCAGTGTTTTCTGAGTCTAAATAATACTGTGGCAATGCTCTGGTTAACATGCTGTTGTATTTCTGTTCCTTAAAAATACTTAACATTTCTCTCGAAATTTCAGGGCTCCATAATTCCTCTCTACATATTTTTTCAAATATGAATCCATACTCTCTGGGAGTCGTTGTTCCAAGCTTACTGTATTTTTTGAAATCTATTTTATTATGAAGGACTGTGTTTTTTAAGCCTAAATCGAGTAAAGTGTTGTTTATATTATCAATTCCCAAATAGTCTATTATAATGTTTGTTGCTATATTATCGCTTACTATAATCATCAAAACTGCATAATCCTTAACAGTTAATTCGATCCCATAATTTAGGGAACGCAATATACCACTGCCTACAACAAAATTATCAGGTGTATATCTAAGTTTCTCATTCAAATCCTTCTTTCCCTCATAAACTTGTCTGTATAAATCAGCTAAAATAAAAGTTTTTATACAGCTAGCTGCCTCAAACCTTTCGTCTGCATTAATATCAATTATGTTTCCTTTGAAATCATTAGCATAAACACTTAAATCACCACTAAAGCTTACTACTTCTGCCTTAATTCTAGTTTTCAAGGACAGTTTATCCATAAATACTCCTCCTGCTTATATGATTTATATAGTTCCCTTTATTTATAATCTATAATTTACTTCCATATAACCTATCAAAAGTTCCCACTTTCTGTAAATATAATTTCCCCATTATCTGCATCCATTTTTACAACAGTTCCAAAGGCAATTGTTGGTTGAGGAAAATTATGTCCTGCTCTAAAGTTTGCTATAATTGGCTTCTTAAACTTAGTTAATGTATTTATAAGAACTGTATCCAGAGGAAGATCAATGCCATTTGAATATTCCTTTTTCTCCTGTATGCAATTAGTAAAAGTTCCAAGAATTATACCTCTACAATCCTCAAACTTTCCTGCTAAGGCTAGGGATGTAAGCATACAATCAATTTTATATATAGGTTCACCTACTTCCTCAATAAATAATATTTTACCTTTTGCATCAAGTTCATAGGGTGAACCTAAAGTTGCTACAAGAAGTGTCAAATTACCTCCTATTAATTCTCCCTCTGCCTTACCTCCTGCAAGAGTTTTAAGCTCTTCATCATCAGGGTTTTTATATAATCCTACAGGTTCATTTGTAAATAAGTTTTTCTTTAGACTTTCATAAGCATATGAATTTATTTCATCATCTTCATCAGATTTTACAAAATCTGATTTAGCCATGGGGCCATGATAAGTAACCATACGACATATTCGATTGAAGGCTATGTGTAATGCAGTTATATCGCTGTAACCTAAAAAAATCTTTGGATTAGCTTTTATCATTTCGTAATTTAACATATTCAATATTCTTGGAGTCCCATATCCTCCTCTTAAACATATAATCCCTTTAATATCATCATTTTCGAAAGCATCATTTACATCATTTGCTCGTACTTCATCGGGTGCTGAAAGATGACCATAATTGCTATAGCATGTTGGAAACACAACAGGATTTAACCCTATAAGCTTGACATTCTCTATTGCATTTTCAACAGATTTTGCATCTGTTCCTGATGCAGGTGCAATTATGGCTACATTATCCCCTTTTTTTAATGGCTTTGGTTTTATAATCAATAGCAACACTCCAATCCCATCTATAATTAGAATTTTCCTCTATTACAGTTCACTGTAATTTTTGTGGATAATGACAGTATACAAAATGTCCAGGACTTATTTCTCTATATTCTGGTTCTAATTTACTGCATTCCGGTTTAGCTACAGGGCATCTTGTATGGAATCTGCAACCACTAGGAATCTTCAAGGGTGAAGGTGTTTCTTTTTTCAATACAATTCTTTTCATTCTTCTCTCTTCTCCCACACAGGCTATAACACTTGTTAAAGCTTGTGAATATGGATGCAGACAACCTCCTGAAATAATATCTGAAGGACCACATTCCATTATCTTGCCAAGATACATTATTGCAACACGGTCAGAAATAAGCCAAGCCAATGATAGATCATGTGTTATAAATAAAAAGGAAGTGTTTTTTTCATTTTTCATTTTTACAAACAATTTTAGTATATCTGCTCTTACTGAAGCATCAAGCATAGAAACAGGTTCATCTGCTACAATAAAATCAGGTTCCATTATAAAGCATGTAGCAATAGACACTCTTTGCCTTTGTCCTCCACTTAATTCATGTGGATACCTATACAAATATTCAATAGCAGGTTTTAATCCTGCAAACTCTAGTGCTTCTAAAGCCAACATTTCCTTCTCTACCAATGATGCCTTTTTGCGTGTCAATATTAAAGGCTCCGTAACTATATCAAAAACTGTAAATCGTGGATTCAAAGATTGGTAAGGATCCTGAAATATCATTTGAGCTCTTTCTCTAAATCTCTTCATATATTGCTTATTGCTTAATTCAATTGGCTGGCCATCAAATAGTATTTCTCCACCTGTTAAAGATGTAAGCTGCAATATAGCACGACCTGTAGTAGTTTTACCACTTCCGCTTTCTCCTACCAAGGATACAATTTCACCTTTTTTAATGTTTAAACTAATCTTATCTACCGCTCTTACAATCTTTTTTTTCCTTCTAATATATTCATCAATAAATCCCTGTTTTATTTTAAAGCTTACTTCTAGGTCATTAATTTCAACAATATTGCTACCCATTATATGACCTCCTCAAATGGCAAGCAACATAATGATTATTGCCCTTATAATCTATTAAATATGGCTCCTGATTATCGCAAATATTATCAATTCTTTTATGACACCTTGGTGCAAATCTGCATCCAATAGGGGGATCATACAAATCCGGTGGGACACCAGGTATTGAATCTACCATCTTTCTCTCTTTATATATATTTGGAAATGCATTTACCAGTTTTTCTGTATATGGATGAAGATAGTTTAATAACACTTCTTCAGTACTTCCCATTTCTACTATCTTCCCAGCATACATTATAGCAATTCTGTCACATGTTTCTGTAATAATTGATAAATCATGAGTAATCATAATCATGCTCATGTGAAATTTTCTTCTCAAATCATTAATTAAGTCCAATATTTGAGCCTGAACCATCACGTCCAATGCCGTAGTAGGCTCATCTCCTATAATTAGTTTTGGGTTACATGCAAGAGCCATTGCAATTATTGCTCTCTGTCTCATACCCCCACTAAACTCATGGGGGTAGCTATACATTAAATTTGCATCTATTTCTACAAGATCAAATAATTCTTTTACCCTTTCCATTGCCTCTTTCTTTGTTACTTTTTCATGTAATAATATAGGTTCTACAATTTGGTCGCAGACCCTTTGCACTGGATTTAAAGCATTCATAGCTCCCTGAAATATCATTGATACCTCTTTCCATCTAAGATGGTTTAGACCTCTCTCATCCATATGTGTAATATCTTTCCCATCAAAGATAATCTGACCGCTATTAATATATCCTTCTTCCGGTAATAACTTTGTTATGGACAAAGCAGTTGTTGTCTTTCCACATCCGCTTTCTCCTACTAGTCCTAATGATTCTCCTCTATTGACATAGAAACTAACCCCATCAACAGCTTTTATCTCACCTTTAATAGTAGTAAAATATGTTCTTAAGTCTTTTACTTCCAGCAGTTTCTCACTCATATTTTACCTCCTTCTTAATCTTGGGTTATTTATTTCATCAAATCCATAACCTATAAATACAAATGAAGATGCTAACAAAACTAGACATACTCCTGCAGGTATAAATAGCCACCAAGAGCCTGCTGAAATTGCACCCTGTTCCCTTGCACTTCTTAAAAGTTGTCCCCAGGTTGGTATTGTCGGGTCTCCAACTCCTAAAAATGCAAGTGTAGATTCAGTTATAATTGCATTTTGAACCAGAAGTATTATGTTTGAGAATATAAGTGGAAATACATTTGGCAGTATATGCTTAGCCATAATATATACATTGCTTGCCCCAACAGCCCTTGCTCTTTCCACATAATTTCTCTGTTTAATGGAAAGTGTTTGTGCCCGCACTAGCTTTACAGTGCTTGGCCATCCTGTCAATCCAAGTATAATTATTATATTTTGAAAGCTTTGACCTATAACAGCTGATAGAGCAAGAATTAAAGGAATTGTAGGTATAATACTAAAAGCTTCAGTAATTCTCATGATTACTATGTCATACAATCCACCAAAATAGCCTGCTGATATGCCTAAAGTAGCTCCTATAAATACAATTATTAATGTTACAAAGATTCCAATGGCTAAAGACGCTCTAGTTCCATAGATTACTGCCCCAAAAACATCTCTGCCTAATTCATCAAACCCTAATCTATATTCTTCTGTTGGCTTCCCTACTCTAGGCCCTAAAAAGTACTTAAAATGGTCATAATCGTATACTAATGGTCCAATAACTGCCATCAGTATAAAAAAAGCTAAAATTGAAACTCCAAATACAGCCCGTTTATTACTAAAAAATAACTTGATATTATTCTTTAATTTTTTCCTTTTAAGCTCTTTCTCCCTTTTCCTCAACTCGCTAGTGCCTTTTATTGTTTCCATCTGTCTCACTCCTTATATCATTACTCAATTCTGACACGGGGATCCATATAGCTATAAAGTATGTCTATTATAAAATTAGCTATTATTACAGCAACAGCTATTAAATAATTTGTAGCTTGCATAACAGGATAATCTCTTCTTGTAACAGAATCTACCATCAACCTTCCCATACCAGGCCAAGAAAATAGTACTTCTATAGAAAATGCTCCTGTAAACACTAAAGCAATATTCGTTATTGCCATTGTTGTTACAGGTAACATAGCATTTTTCATAACATGTCGCCTTATTACCTGTCTTTCTGTCAACCCCTTAGCCCTTGCTGTTAGCACATAATCCTCTGTAAATACATCTATCATAGAACTTCTCATAATAAGTAGATAACTACCATATATGGTTATAGAATATGACAACATAGGCATTGCCAGGTGTAAAAGCAAATCCTTAAGATAGGCTATATTGTTTTTGAAATCCACACCTGCAGTTACCATCCCATTTAAAGGCACCCATCCTAACTTAACTCCAAAATAAGATAAGAAAATCATAGCAAGCCAAAAAGAAGGAATTGAATATATTACCATTGATGATGTAGTAATGAACATATCCAGCTTCTTACCCCTCCTAGCAGCTGCAATTATTCCTCCAATAATACCTATGAGGATTCCAAGAGGAACTGATGCAAGTCCTAATATAAGGGAATTTTTTATTTTAGGAAACAACACTTCTGTTACTGGTTGTTTATAGTTAAAGGATGTACCAAAATCAAATGTTATCATGGATTTTAAATAGTCAAAGTACTGCTCTATAAGTGGTTTATCTAATCCATACATTTTTTCCAATGTAGCACGACCTTCAGGTGTGGAAGCAATTTCCTTAGACACAATTGTAAGAGGGTCTCCTGGCATCATTCTGAAAAGTACAAAGTTCAACGTTACTACGAAAATAAACATAAACAATGTATAAATCAATCTTTTGCCTATAAATTTCATACTCATCCTCATCACTCCTTTCTGTCCATTTTTAAGCAACAGGGGTCATTAAAAGACCCCTGTTGCTTAATTTATTGTTTTGGACTAACTGAAAGCTTTGTATAATAATTCCAAAGTCCTCCATTACCTTCTGGCCACTGCTTAAGGTTTTCCCACCTATTGCTGTTATAAGCCTGAACCCTTGTGAGAGTATACATTACGTTATATGGACTGTCTCTGTAGATTATCTCCTGCATTTTATGCACTATTTTTAATCTTTCTTCTTCATCTACAGCAGTTTTTTGTAATTCATATAGTTCATCATATTCCGGATTGCTGTACCAGCAGTCGCTTCTACCTCCAATTTCACTGGTTAGCATTACTGAAAGTATAAATGAAGGCTCGCCATAATCTGCAGTCCATCCCCAGATATACATATCAGTATTAAAGTTCTGGTTTTCAATTATATCTCCCTGGCGTCCAGAATCTACATATTCTATATTTACATTAATTCCAACCTCTTTCAGGTTTTGTTGAATTATTAAAGCCTGATCTTTATAATCCTCTTCAATAACTGTAAACCTAAAATCCAGCTTATTACCATTTTCATCTTCTCTTATACCATCTCCATCACGATCTATGTATCCTGCTTCTTCAAGAACCTGTTTAGCCTTTTCAGGGTCATAATCCCTCCTAATATCTGGCCCTGGTTCCCAGCTCCATTTACCAACCATTTTAGGTATTAGCGACATCTGTCTAGTTCCTAATCCTCCCAATGCATATTCAATCATAGTATCATAATCTATTGCGTAGTCTATAGCATTTCTAATTCTGTGGTCGAGAATTAACGGATTTCCTTGAGACCTTGGATCATTCCAACAATTAAATCCTAATTCATGAAAGGTTATAGAATCATATTTATTAATGGTGATACCAGATAATTGTTCAACATAAGGAATCTGCGTTGAAGTGACAGTACATAAATCTATCTCTCCCTTTTCTAAAGCTTGTATCATTGTATCGCTATTTGTAAAGTATACATAAATAATCTCATCTATTTTGGGTCTTCCACGCCAATAATTGTCATTTGCTTTAAATCTTACAAATTCGTCTACTGCATCTTCAACAAACACAAATGGACCTGTACCTATTGGACGGTCATTAGTAAATGCTAAAGCTGCCTCAACTGTATCATATTGTCCAAATATATGTTCTGGTACAATGTCTATCATCCCATCGTAAATATTTGCCTTTGGCTTCTCAGTTTTTAATTCTACTGTATAGTCATCAATTTTGTTAACTTCTATAAAATCCTTTACCGAAGAATACCATCTTGGTAATTGAAAATCCTGAACTACCTTATAAGAATAGACTACATCATCTGCAGTAAAATCTTCTCCATCATGCCATTTAACTCCTTTTCTCAAATAGAAGGTCCAAGTTGTTCCATCTTCACTTACTTCCCAGTCTTCAGCCAATCTACCTTCCAACTCCAAATTTTCATCAAGCTCCATTAGCTTTTCATATACATTATCAGTATAGGTTGATGTGGAAACAGCATAGGATGACAGATATGGATTCTTACTATCTGGCCACCAACCTGTAAAGCCATACCTAAACACTGAAGGTTCGTCACTTTGCTGAGAAGTATTTTCATTTCCTTCATCTAGCGCTGTCTGGTCAGTCGGGGTACCCTTTCCACACGCTGTAAAAATCATGCTTATAATAAGTATTAAAGCAAGCAGCAAATATAGTCTAGGTTTCATAATTTTACCTCCTTAAATTTACTTCTTAAAAATTTACTTATTTAACGTTCAATAAAACTAATAAACACTCAATCTTTTCTCTTATTACACCTCCTTATAAAGATTATATAAATGCAAAGGGGCAAATATTACTGACACTAAATTTACAAGATAAACATTTATAAATTTTATTATGCCTTTGAGAAAAATATTCAGTGTATTTGGAAAACCAAAAAATAAAAAAAGAGAAAAATTCTTCACGAAGAACTTTTCTCTTTTACATTCTTTATCTATTCAGCCTCATGTGCAGTAAGCTTTTTAGCAATCCAATCTTTTCCTTCTATTATTCTTGTTACCATCATTGATGCTAATGCATCACCTGTTGCGTTAAGCATTGTTGCTGGAGGGTCTACTAAGTATCCAATTGTAGCTATTATTGGGAAAGCTTCTGCTGGGAATCCATATAAATTTACTATAAGCATTTCTCCTATTAAACCTCCACCTGGAACACCAGACATTGCTACTCCACTCAATACAGCAACTACAATAGCTGTTAAATATGTCCCTATTCCTTTAAATGGAACATCAAACAAACCAAATAAGAATGAAATCTTCAATATTGCACTTAGACAGGAGCCATCCATATGAGCAGTAGCACCTATTGGAATTACAATTTCTCTAATATCCTTTGGCACTCCCATCCTTTTAGCTCCCTGAAGATTAACAGGTAG
>ENA-OWOZ01000369-OWOZ01000369.1-bioreactor-metagenome-genome-assembly--contig:-NODE-369-length-59784-cov-20.702397_pt1 | contig 59784 bp, 49 predicted proteins | sample MGYA00238140_ERZ651804 | MGnify/ENA primary metagenome ERZ651804 (study PRJEB26910, sample SAMN07631232) | bioreactor metagenome | isolation source: Switchgrass digestor | place: USA: Dartmouth...
TCTAATAACGTTGTTCCTGATTGCCATAGTGGATTCTGGGGAACTAGTTTCAATTCCTTATAGGTAATCTAATAACATGGAACAATTTCAAGACCACGACACAGGCAAAACATAGTTTCAATTCCTTATAGGTAATCTAATAACTTCTTTTTCTTCTTCTGACCATTCAGCAAATACATGTTTCAATTCCTTATAGGTAATCTAATAACCCACCTTCATATATAAGAGTTATAGATGCTACTCAGTTTCAATTCCTTATAGGTAATCTAATAACTTATTTTTTTCTATATCTATGTATCCTACAGTTCTAGTTTCAATTCCTTATAGGTAATCTAATAACCCAGGTCCGAAAGATTGCAACAAAAACATAGGCCCAGTTTCAATTCCTTATAGGTAATCTAATAACCTGGCACTTCTAATGTTATAGCTGTATCTGTAGTTTCTTGTTTCAATTCCTTATAGGTAATCTAATAACGAAATATAAAGGTTATCAAATAAAATTTGATAAAGAGTTTCAATTCCTTATAGGTAATCTAATAACCCTGCACAAGCAGGAATAAAAAACAAATTGGGAGGTAGTTTCAATTCCTTATAGGTAATCTAATAACGTTGTTCCTGATTGCCATAGTGGATTCTGGGGAACTAGTTTCAATTCCTTATAGGTAATCTAATAACAATGAATATATAGGAGAACTTTATGATGGTATAGACTGTTTCAATTCCTTATAGGTAATCTAATAACTGTACCCAATTGAGAAGGGGAAAGCGGACGTCTGCTTGTTTCAATTCCTTATAGGTAATCTAATAACTTTTGTCTAAAATAAACGTTGCTTTATTGTTATTTTCAGTTTCAATTCCTTATAGGTAATCTAATAACGTATTTGTTAGATTAGATTATGATGCACTGCGTGCAGGTTTCAATTCCTTATAGGTAATCTAATAACCCTGCATGGCATTACTATCATTCGTTCACCTAAATAGGTTTCAATTCCTTATAGGTAATCTAATAACGTTCTACCTCTTCTTCATAGTCTTGAAGTATTTCAATGTTTCAATTCCTTATAGGTAATCTAATAACCTATCCACATTAAGGCCAAGACCCTCGCTCAAAACAAGTTTCAATTCCTTATAGGTAATCTAATAACCGTAATGCTCGGCCGAGAAACAGACACCGTGAACATGTTTCAATTCCTTATAGGTAATCTAATAACTTTTAGCTTTCTAATTGCAGTTCTAGTAGCTTTATTCAGTTTCAATTCCTTATAGGTAATCTAATAACCTTATTCTTTTATGATTAGAGCAGTTGATGAAGCTGGGTTTCAATTCCTTATAGGTAATCTAATAACGAATACAATTTCAAACGGTTTTACTTCTCCACTATCAAAGTTTCAATTCCTTATAGGTAATCTAATAACCTGGTACATACTTTCCATTTGCTAGTCATCTTTCACAGTTTCAATTCCTTATAGGTAATCTAATAACTGGTTCTCCAAGTGTTTTCTTCCATTGTTCTGGACTATGTTTCAATTCCTTATAGGTAATCTAATAACATTTGGAATTGGAGTAGAAGCATATCCTTTGGTATTTGAGTTTCAATTCCTTATAGGTAATCTAATAACGAAATGGATTCTAAAGTTGAAAATGCACAAAAAATTGCGTTTCAATTCCTTATAGGTAATCTAATAACTCAAAGCTTTTATATTCATCTATACATCTCCCTTTCTGTTTCAATTCCTTATAGGTAATCTAATAACGATTTATCATTTCCATAGACTTTGTAACTCTATCTAAATTGTTTCAATTCCTTATAGGTAATCTAATAACTGGAGATGTTGTTAAAAATGAATATGCAGTAAATTTGTTTCAATTCCTTATAGGTAATCTAATAACTTTCTATCCATCCAACTACACCTATAGCATGTTGAGTGTTTCAATTCCTTATAGGTAATCTAATAACGGTGCATCTATAGAAGATTTGCAATTGCTCGCTGGCCAGTTTCAATTCCTTATAGGTAATCTAATAACAAAAAGCAGAACAAAAATATATTAATTGGGAGGAGGCGTTTCAATTCCTTATAGGTAATCTAATAACACCATAGCAACCGCAGTATTGTCATCAGTTTGTGAGTTTCAATTCCTTATAGGTAATCTAATAACCTCAAATACAAAGGCGGCAAACTGTCTTTGCGTGATTTGTTTCAATTCCTTATAGGTAATCTAATAACACTGATAATTGCTTGTGATGTGTCAAGTTCTGTTTCGTTTCAATTCCTTATAGGTAATCTAATAACCAGGGAAACCTACACTGGTAGTAGGAGCAGGAAGTGTTTCAATTCCTTATAGGTAATCTAATAACTCTGATAAGTGGGGCGGATTAGCAATATATACAGATTCGTTTCAATTCCTTATAGGTAATCTAATAACCCTTGATTCCAAGCAGCTTTGATTTGTTCCATAGTCAGTTTCAATTCCTTATAGGTAATCTAATAACAAACTGAAGGAAAATCTGATGTAGAAGCATTATGGCCGTTTCAATTCCTTATAGGTAATCTAATAACCATAGAATGCATACATTCTGATTTTGATACTAAAATGTTTCAATTCCTTATAGGTAATCTAATAACCTGTAACATCTAATACATAATCTTCAGACTTAGGTATAGTTTCAATTCCTTATAGGTAATCTAATAACCGTGAAAGTACGAATGTTTTTCAGCCAACAAAAAGAGCGTTTCAATTCCTTATAGGTAATCTAATAACCTAGCAGCTTTGCTTGTGTAATAACATATTGGTCGCAGTTTCAATTCCTTATAGGTAATCTAATAACGTGGTAAAGGATTCTATTTTGAAACTGTAAGAGATACAGGTTTCAATTCCTTATAGGTAATCTAATAACTTGGCCATAGATTTATACCAATGGTACCAAAGCAAACGTTTCAATTCCTTATAGGTAATCTAATAACTATCTTAACCTCCTCGCTAATGAGTTCATGAATTCTGGTTTCAATTCCTTATAGGTAATCTAATAACTGATGTTTTTATGCTATGTGTAGCACTCTTCGAGAATGTTTCAATTCCTTATAGGTAATCTAATAACCTTGCACTAGCGTCATTGGCTGTGTTGTGTACTACGAGTTTCAATTCCTTATAGGTAATCTAATAACGGATACTGTTGCAAATATAGTATTCATATCAAAATCCTGTTTCAATTCCTTATAGGTAATCTAATAACATACAAGTTCATAAAATCATATGATAATGTTAAGATATGTTTCAATTCCTTATAGGTAATCTAATAACGAGAAAATTATTATTTATTTTGATATTTTTATTATAACAGTTTCAATTCCTTATAGGTAATCTAATAACTACGCCTCATAAACGAATCAAAGTACGTAGGTACTAGTTTCAATTCCTTATAGGTAATCTAATAACCTGCTTAATACCATATTGTTTATACTTTGCTTTACAAGTTTCAATTCCTTATAGGTAATCTAATAACCGCGGTATTCAATTGCCAAAGTTCAATTGCTTCTTATGTTTCAATTCCTTATAGGTAATCTAATAACAAGTTGGCTCTGGCATTCAGATTTTTCGGCTCTAGGTTTCAATTCCTTATAGGTAATCTAATAACGTGGCAATGAGCGACAGCGAGGAAAAAGAGGAAAAAGTTTCAATTCCTTATAGGTAATCTAATAACTATCTGCTTTAGGATATAGTACTTCTAGTATTTGAATGTTTCAATTCCTTATAGGTAATCTAATAACTAACTCCAGGTGGCGAATTGTATGGTTATTCTTCTGAGTTTCAATTCCTTATAGGTAATCTAATAACTTTCTGGTCTAGTATTATCAGGTTCTTCTAATGTTAGTTTCAATTCCTTATAGGTAATCTAATAACAAGGCCTTCCGCTCAACCTGCTAAGCAGGGAAAAAAAGTTTCAATTCCTTATAGGTAATCTAATAACGTATCCCGCCTCCTGGGATGCTTCCACAGGAATAGTTGGTTTCAATTCCTTATAGGTAATCTAATAACTTATTCTCTCCTTTCTTTTCTTATATAAATATTTTCAGTTTCAATTCCTTATAGGTAATCTAATAACTCTGATATACAAGAAAACGTTCGTCCATCATCACCGTTTCAATTCCTTATAGGTAATCTAATAACCCTACTATCAAAACTCAACCTTCTTATCAAAGGGCCGTTTCAATTCCTTATAGGTAATCTAATAACTTTGGCCATTATCATCCATGCAACATTTCAAACCTCAGTTTCAATTCCTTATAGGTAATCTAATAACTTTGAAAGTTTGATTAAAAAGAACGGGTATATAGAAGGTTTCAATTCCTTATAGGTAATCTAATAACGTCCCATGCTACAATTATAGGTCTATCATATTCCTTGTTTCAATTCCTTATAGGTAATCTAATAACTTGTATTAATTTCAGCATATATAGAGGGCAGAGAAGAGTTTCAATTCCTTATAGGTAATCTAATAACAAAATCCAGAGTTATTAGATTAATGAACATAACAAGGTTTCAATTCCTTATAGGTAATCTAATAACCTGGACTTGCTTTTATAATTTTCCTAATAGCAAGTTTGTTTCAATTCCTTATAGGTAATCTAATAACTTCTACTTCATTCCCTAGTTTATCTAATTTTTCTTCGTTTCAATTCCTTATAGGTAATCTAATAACTCGTATACCTTTATCCTTCCATCTCCTTCACCGAAAGTTTCAATTCCTTATAGGTAATCTAATAACAAATAGTATAGACAGTTTGTTTACGCAAGGAGGAACTACGTTTCAATTCCTTATAGGTAATCTAATAACGTATCAATTGAATTTTGTAGTATTGTTAGATAAGTTTTGTTTCAATTCCTTATAGGTAATCTAATAACTACATATACCCGTTTGGATATGTGCCCAAAAAAGCTTTGTTTCAATTCCTTATAGGTAATCTAATAACTGCCCTGCCTAATTTCTTCGATTTCTTCTGTCAATTGTTTCAATTCCTTATAGGTAATCTAATAACACTGTTCTTCTTGCAATGATTGAGCTTTAAGTTGATAGTTTCAATTCCTTATAGGTAATCTAATAACTCCATAGCATGAGATGGTGGAGTAGGGGAGAATACTCCGTTTCAATTCCTTATAGGTAATCTAATAACTATTTCCTGCTTGTGCAGGTTGAGCATTAGGGAGGGGGTTTCAATTCCTTATAGGTAATCTAATAACCTGTCTTAATTTGCTCCATAGTCATTACTTCTAGGTGGTTTCAATTCCTTATAGGTAATCTAATAACGCTTCAAATAGTGCTGCAGTAGGACCTTCTTTCATCCGTTTCAATTCCTTATAGGTAATCTAATAACTCTCAACTTTTTTAAAATCAAATTTTGGGCATAAAAAGTTTCAATTCCTTATAGGTAATCTAATAACTCGCCTTCATTTCCTAAATCAACTGTTCCTGCACCGCTGTTTCAATTCCTTATAGGTAATCTAATAACTAATATTCCTCACGTTTTTTACGTGCAATTTCTTCGTTTCAATTCCTTATAGGTAATCTAATAACAATGATAACTCAATTTGATAGAATGATAGATAGGCAAAGTTTCAATTCCTTATAGGTAATCTAATAACTTATTGCCAGCCCACTCGGTCATCTCTGCACTGATGGGTTTCAATTCCTTATAGGTAATCTAATAACGAGTGTTTTTAGTATGGAGATATGGAATGAGATTTTTGTTTCAATTCCTTATAGGTAATCTAATAACCTAGTAACTTCTTTTCCTGCATCTTCTGCGGAAAATACGTTTCAATTCCTTATAGGTAATCTAATAACTCAAGGCTTCTGCTGGCATTAGCACCTTGATTCATATGTTTCAATTCCTTATAGGTAATCTAATAACTGCTCAAGATGCGTATAACAAAACATACAATACTACGTTTCAATTCCTTATAGGTAATCTAATAACTTACCAATTATCTTGCCTGTGTTTTCATCTATTGCGTTTCAATTCCTTATAGGTAATCTAATAACTTTTCTTTTCCATTTATATTACCTCCTATAAAAAGAGTTTCAATTCCTTATAGGTAATCTAATAACTCTTTGTTGTAGGTCGTTCCATTGTTCTTGTAAGCCGTTTCAATTCCTTATAGGTAATCTAATAACCTAGCCCTTGCCCTGACGACAATTTTTAGCAAGCGCGTTTCAATTCCTTATAGGTAATCTAATAACCCATTAAAATGGCTACAAATGGCCATTCCTTATTTTTGAATTATTATTCTAAAAACAATTCAAAAATAAGAAACATTTAAAATTACACATTTAATAGTTCTTGCTTTGTCGTCGATCCCCAGGGGTTTTTGCACTACTGGAGGTCGACGACATTTCCTTTTCATATATATTTTACATAACTAAATTAATTTTTCAACTAATTTCCCTATATTTTAAAATTAATACTATTATTAGTTGCTTCATACTATCTGTAATCTTTACAAAATGTTTTCATCTCCACCTTTTTTAATCCCTATTGTCTCAAAAGAGGAATACTTAGTAGTTCTGAATTTATATATAATTACAGAATCTTTTTCTGTATCTATTACTCTGAGTAATTCTATTTTTAGTTTTGCCAAATTTGCCTCTGTTACTTCTCCTTCAAATACAGAGTTTTGGACCCAATATAGATACTTTCTGCATGTTTTTAAAGCTTTTGCTACACGTTTTTGTCCTACATCATATACTAATATAACAAACATAAATATCCCTCACCATTGCGAAATAAATGGTGTATACTCCTCTTCACCAATAAGATGTTTCTCTAATTTATATAATTCCATTCTAATCAATCTTCTATATGATACTTCTCTACCTAATTGTCTATATTTTATTGTTGTTCCTAACCTTTTATCAAACTCTTCTACGAACCTTCTTCTGGCATTTTCCTTAAGGATTATTCCTCCCAGATCTTTTTCAAAATCATCCTTATTAATTATGTTTTTATTTATTAATGTAAATATAATCCTATCAACAATAATAGGTTTAAATATTTCAGCAATATCTAAATTTAATGTAAATCTTCTAAAATTTGTTGTATGTAGAAAACCAATACGTGGATCAAGATGAGTCTTGTAAATTTCTGCCAAAACCAAAGTATATAACATTGAGTTTCCAAAGCTAATTAAAGCATTAAGATAATTTTTAGGAGGTCTTTTTGTTCGTTGTTCAAATCTAAAATTTTCATTCTCGATTATTGTATCAAAAGCTTTATAATATGTCTCACGTATATTACCTTCAATTGCCATTAATTCATTAATATCCTTACATTCACTCAATCTATTAACTAAAGCATCAATGCTATTTTGTATTGATTCTAACTCTTTACCTCTTCCTATATAATACTTAATTACATTTAGCATGTTCTTAGAACTACCGTCAATAATTCTAGATGCAATAGCTAATCTTTTATCCATATCCATATAGTATTCAGCTTGCTTAAGTATCATATATCCAGAATTTAAGTGTTCTCTTGGATAAAAAGATCCTGTATAATAACCATAATAATTAAAAAAGTGTATTATAATTTCCTTTTGTGACATGTAGTCTAAAAAAGCCTTGTTTAAATCTACTTGTCCAAATATAAAAATCTCACTAATATCTTCAATAGGCAATGTTTTTCTTCCCAATTCACTTTCAAAAGCCACAGTATTGTCTTTTCTCCTTAGAGTTCCATCATTAAAAATATAAAAATTTCTTTTCATTTTTCCCTCCTCTATGCCCAGCAAAACTCATTATACCCACAATTTGTGCAATAGGATTTTTTCTGAACTGGCTCTGGCATATCGAAATTTATTATTTTTATTATACCCTCTGATGCTATATCCAGTTCTCTTTTTATAGTATCCGTCAGCACTATCTCTTCTTTCCTTCTCTCTTTTGGGAACATCAAATATCCAGATGCTTTAACTCCTCTCTTCTCAAGCTCATATAGATAATAAGCTAACTGCATTTTTGCACTTTTTTTAAATCTTGAACTCTTCTTCACTTCTCCTATTATAACCTGTCCTCCTTCCTTCATTACAACATCTATTTTTATGTTACCTATAGATATTTCCTTTTTTTCCCTTGTATAGGAAGCATCATGCAAAAACCTTCCCAAATCAATAAATTGGTTCTCCTGATCTGCTTCTATTCCATGAGCTAGCAACCATACTTCGCGTTTACATATATAGTAATACCAAATTAGTGTACCTGTAATATTTATATCCTCCATTATACTCACCACCATACACATACACATACTAATCCAATAGCTTTATATAGCCAAATCCTTGAGCATTTTTACTGCCTAATCCTGAAACTAATGACAGTTCAATTAAACTTTTATCTCCTTCTAAAACAAATTTTCCAGTATAGCCCTTAATTATTGTTCCTTTATAAGTTAAAACATGTAAACAGCTTTTCCCTATAGGTTTAATATAGAGCTGTTTATTAATTGGTTCTTCTTTTAAATATGCCATATACTTCTTTGCCATATTTTCAGAAACAAGCTTTCCAAACTCTTTATCCTTTGGACTATAATAACATGTATATTTGCCACCTTCTGCTCTATATAAAGTACTATAAACAGTTATAGGAGACAATGTACGTACTATCACTTTATCACTATTTACCAATTCATTTTTTATTTCTAAGCTTTTTACAAAAAGTTTTTCATTGCTTAAAGTAATATAACTACTTAATAAAAAAGAATTGCTCAATTGAGTTAAGAATTCTATAATAGGCGATGATATATATAAATCAACTCCATTATCAAACACAATCTCGTTGTTTTCTTTGTATATTTTATAATTCCCAATAAGTTGCGAAAAGCAAAACATCTTAAACTTTCTCTTCCCCAATTCAAAACCCTTTTCATGTAAAAAATCTGACATTCTTTCTTCTAACAAACTATAAATCATACTCTGTATATAATAGTTATAATGTATAGGAAGTCTAATCTCTTTTCCATCTAAAGATGATAATGTTAGTTTTATATACATAAATATTCCTCCACAACTATATTAGCCAAGTATCTGCATCTTCTACTTTTCTTATAAAACCTGTACTATCTTTTAAATAATAATATTCTAATGACTGTTCTGGCTTAATAATCTTTCCCTGCGGATTGGGATTCAGACTTATAGCTCTTCTTATAGGTACAGAGATAACATAAGATAAAAAATTTCTTCTAATCCTATTAAAAGCTTCTTTTCTTTTAACAAAGTCTTTTTCATGAACAACCTGCTCAATATATATATTCCAATAATCTGTTGCAGTCATGCCATATTCATCTTTTATATCAAGTTCAATAAATACTTCACACATATCAGGTCTTTGCTTAATTAATCGAAAATCAGATATGCACGTTTGTTTACTGTCACTTTTCTCGTCATAAAACATTAAATTTCTAAAAGCATCTAATAGTTTTCTAGATATATCCTTATTAATAACCTTATATTTCTCTTCAAAGTAATTCTCAATCCATCTATAATAATCTTTTTCTTCTATAGTACCTACAACCATTTCCTTTGCAATATTAGTATGTATGTCTCCATATACTAATGTACAATCACTTCTTTTCCCTCTAATTATAGGTGTTATATGTACAGTTGCTATTTCCTTTTCTCCTTTTCTGTTTCCTCTACCTGCAGCTTGTACTATGCTATCAATAGGTGCTAAGTCCCTGAATATCTCATCAAAATCCAGATCTACTCCTGCTTCTACTACTTGAGTAGTAACTAAAATAACAGGCTGTTTATTTTTCAGCAGTTTATCAATTTCATCAATTCGCATTAATCGTTCAAACGGGGTTATATTAGTTGATAAATAAAATTTTTTAACATTATCAAACTTCTCATCTTCTAACAGTTTATTGTATACTTTTATTGAAGCATCTATTGTATTGAATAATAGCATATACGATTTTCCTTCATCATAAATAGATTTAAAAAGCGTCATCCACTCATCTATAGAATAATAAATTCCATCTTCATTATCAGGATAATGTCTTATAATTTTAGTTCGGTATAAATTTGTATAATATTCCTTAATCTTTTCTTTAGGCATCCATTCTTTTGCCTGATTTTGAGTAAAAATCAACGGTTTGGTTGCAGTCAATAATATTACATAGCAGCCGAAATATTCACTTATTCTTGTAAAAACCTCCTCTATCAAAGGCCAATATTCCCCTGGAACATTTTGAACTTCATCAAGTATAATAATACTGCCTACAATTTGATGATACTTTTTTAAATATTGGTTTTTAAATCCTATAATTGTATGCAGCAGCTGATAAAAAGTAGTTACAATAACTTCTGACTCCCAACTCTCTGTTAATAGTACTGATTCATCAATTGGTTTATCTATCCCATTGCTTTTATATTTAATTTCTGCTAAATAATGATGCTTTAACAGGTAAGCACTCTCTGAATCACTAAAATCATCTAACTGCATAAGCACATCTTCATATACCTGATAATTTTGATCTATTATGCTAGTGTATGGTAAACTGTATATGATTCTTGGAGTATACCTTTTTTGTTCTTTTATTATTTTTCTAATTTTAAAAGCCACAGATAAAGATACTAACGTCTTACCAGAACCCGTTGGGGAAGTAATTGTATATATTCTTTGATTTATATCAAAACTTTTTATTCTATCATTTGCGGTCTTAAAAAAGTCTTTTCTTACGTATTCAAGAAAATTGGTTGGCTCATCTTTGAAATTCTTTTCTACATATTTTTCAACAATATCTTTCGGTATCTCTTTTCTTTTAATAAAAGCAACATCTGCTGCACTATGCTTATCTGCATCCACTAATATAGAAAATAATAACTGCAAAAATATACAGCATTTTAATCTTATATCACTTTGATCATTAAGAAACTCTTCCTTTAGTCTGCTCAAATTTGTTATTATGTCTTCAATATTATTATAAAAATCGTCTACATCTACATCATAGCCCAATTTTTTAGTATAGAAAGAGTTAATTATGTCTTTTTTATTTAGTAAGTCTTTAGACTGTACTTTAATCATCTCAATCTTATCTAACCAGTCTTTAGTGCTAAAAGTAACTCTCAAAAACTCATCAAATATGTCTTCACTTATAACAGCATTATTTAATGTTCCTAATTCATCATGATGAAAATATACAGATAGATATCCAATAAGTGAAACATATTTGGTCCAATCAGAAGATAAATTACTTGAAATATTGACTTTCTCTTTTTCCAATATATAATAAGTCCAAAGTGATGATATGTATGAATGATAATGATATGGAGGACATTTTTTATCTTCTAGCAAATACTTTTGAAAATATGATGTATTCTTACCAAAATCATGGCAATACCCAATTATTTTACTAGTTTTCCTCATCCAAAAATCATCAGTTTCATTTGGAAGGGGAGGACAAAAGTCAACCCCTTCAGCTACTTCTTCCAAATGTTGCTGCAGTTCTTTTTTGAAAATTATATTACCTATATCATCTTTTCTAACATGTGAATAAACAGTCATCAGCTTCAACCTCCTGAAGCCAAACTATATTCTTAGTTTCATCTTTTAATCTAATACTTAATGCTGGCACATTAAAAACTGCATAAATTCCGTTCCCCTCCTGTTCATATAAATAGGACTTTGATGAAGTAAGATATCTACTCTTATCAAATTCAACTGGCATTATCTCTTTTATATATCTTAGCCCTGAATCTAATTTTATCCCAAGGGATCCTTTTTCTATGCTATCAATATTACATACCGTATCCACTTTAATTTTCTCTCCAGGTAATATTATTTTTACTTCATCTCCAATTACCTCACCAGCAAAAGTTAATTTTCCTAAGCATTCAGAAACTCCAAGATATGGTGGATATACAAAAGCTTCATTAATTAATCTATTTTTTATTTCATTATAAATCCTTTTATCTTTGTGGGTTAAATAAAGTCTATATTTAATCTTACTATATTTATATTTGTTAGAATATTTGCTAACAACCAATTCAAATGGAACTTGAGTAGATCCTTTAACCTTATTTACATCGCTTGGTGATAGTACAAAAACATAATTTACTGTTTGAATTATTTTTCTAACTGGAGTTAATATTTCTACAGTGCTATGAAAATTTCTACTAGAAAATGTATCATAATAGCTATCCCTTTCTAATCCCAGGATTCCAGCAATTAATCCTGCAATTGTTGTTGGTGGAGGAAAGGCATATGAAAGAGAAGATGAATTAGTGTAGTATTTTCTGAAGTGTGCAAATGGTCCTTCTAAGTCACATATAAGTATATTTGATCTGTTCAAACTTGGCACCTCCTACAGAGGTAACTTTTTTAATTTCGAATATAGTTTATCTCCTAAAATTTTTTCTAAATTTCCACTTCCTAAATCAGTTTTTATTTGTAGTTGATCATGATGCCAATAGCTTATACTATTTATATTGTCCATATTTTTTTCAAATACTACCCTTAATGGTTCCAAATCCAATGTATAATCAGCAATATTTCTAATGCTAATATCTTCAATATTTGGTATATAGTCTCTTAAATCTCCAATTAGGAATTCATTTGAGTTATATTCCACTCTTATATATAGCCTTGGGTATTGTCCTATCTTACTTCTTGTTGCTAGAAGAGGAATAGCTTTTATTAACGATTCTTCTAATAATTCTACATCATCATCATTCATCTTTGTATGTTCTGCTCTTTTACCACTTATAACTCCCGAAAAAGCAATCAGAGAATAATATAATCTATAGTCTTTCCCCATAGTCGTAGCTTTATCTGCTTCTGAACTAAATCTTGATGTAATAGTATTAGATTCAACTAAAGTAACAGGATTTAAAGAATAACCCCAAGAAAATTGAACTGGTCCTGTAAATGTTATTGAACTACCTTTTCCATCATCACTTTTTATTGGCATAGTAGCACCAAATAATCTTACATCTATTAGTTGTTCAAGAAGCCATTCGATTTGCTCGCTTGTTAATTTATTGGTATTTACATTGCCTTCATATTTTTTAAAAATACTTTCAATTCTTTGAGTAGCTGTAACTGCCTTTCCTTCAGGTTGAGCAACGAAAACCTCATGCCCCTTATCTACTAAATAGTCCCTTATATATCTCTTTAAGCGAACATCACTAACAAGATTAGTGGAAGTTTCATAATCCATACGTGGTTTGTTCTCATCATCTGCATCTCCATTTGGATTTGTAAGTTTAGCATCATAAATGAATAAAATATCACTATTATTCATTATTTTCTTCCTCCTTACTTTCCTTTTTATCTATTGGTCGACTCCCAATAGCGTATCCTGATAATAAATAAAATACATTTTCTTGATTGGTTAACTTCCAATTATTTATATTCTTATCAAAGAGTACTTTGTGGTCACTAAATATATTTTGGATATAATATCTGCTACTTTCATTTGTAATAAGTTTATATTGCTTTAGCTTTTCAAATATTTCATTGCTTAATTTTTGGACTTTATTTAAGCTCATTCCTTGATAGTTTATTTTTTCTAGAATAGGTTTTGAAGTAAGCTTATTTCTTGCTTGTGCTTTTCCTACTTCATATATTAATTTGCCAAGTAGCATAAGAGAAGTTTGCTGTTCATTATAACCTAGTTCTTGAATAAATTTTTTGAAGTCTTTACTTATAGTTAAATCACTTGTATCCATACACTCACCCCCTGATATTACAAATAACTCCTCTAAATAGCGTAACAAAACTATCCCTCTTAGAATACCATATATCATTGCAGCTTCTTTATTTATAGGTTTAGATACCTGATAAGAATCACACATTTCATAATAATAAACCTTAGCTAATTGGTTTAACTTTTCTATTACAACTTTTTTATCTATTTTCTTTCTAGTCAGTATAGCATCATATAATGTTAATATTCTCTTATGCTCTGTTACATATCTTTCATCTTGATGAACAGGGAAAAGGTAAAATATTTGGTCAAATGTAATTAACCACTTATCATTACTATCTGGCCAATTAAACCATCTTCTGCCAAATTCATTTTTATCAAATATAGCTTTATTTATTTCGTATATCCTACTAGGAGTAACATCCTTTATAAATTGAAGCACTCTAAATTCTTGTTGCTGTTTCATATAGAAGAGAAAGTGAAATATATATTGGTTAGAATAGTTCTCTTTTTTCAATCTAATTATGGCTTCTCTTTCGATATCTGTAGCATCATCAAAATGTATAATAGAATTAACATTTTTATATGCATTGTTAAAGTCTTCTGTATTAATATTTAGACTCTCACCAAATAAAGGTTCAGGTATTAAAAGAAATCTTAACTTTCCAATGTAAGCTCTTAGTTTTCTAAGAGTATAAATTTCACCTAATATCAACTGTTTATGACATTTTCTACATAATCTTAAATTCTTGTCAAAATCATTTAAACCACTTGCAAAGCTTTTCTTTTGTGTTATATAGTAATTGAGTTTAAGCTTGCCAGTATCAGAAGAAACTTTTGTTTTTGCTCCACATATAGAGCATATACCTTCTTTAGCTTTTTCAAAATGTGCTTCTTTTAGCTGCCATGCTAATCTTTTATATTCTTCCCTTTGTTGAACAATTTCTCCGTTTATTGTTAGAGCCCATAGTTTCAGATTTTTTGATTTGACTTCATATTCCTTTGAAATATAATTAGATAACGTCTTAGCTACATTTGAAACTGTTTTTTTGATATCTTTTTTTGAATCATTGTAATAATTCTCCATTTCATTAATGCCAAAATATTTTTCTACATTTAATACACGTCTATAACGCTCTTGAGTTCCTTTTTGTTTTCCATAATCATAATAAAACATATCCAAAGCTTTATTTAGAAGATCTTTTAATTCTCCTTCTTCTATTATTTTAAGAAGAGATGGTATTGATTGAGAAATAATATAATCTGGCTTACTTCCTGTTAACATCCATTGTGGTGATGATGGCCCATCTGCAGTTCCAATATAAAAATAGTTCTTTACAGTATTACCTTCCATTGGTCTCACACTAATATTAATACATTCCTTGTTTATATCTAAATCCAATACTACAACTCTATCTTCTTCTCCATACTCTATACTTTCAACCAATATTTCAGATTGTTCTTCAATACTAAGCTTTTCAAGTGGAACACCAATCTTCCTTATTGCTTCTATCATAATTTTCACCTCCTTATTATTATTATTATTTATTTATTACAATAGGATATCTTCACCAAAAGAATACAACTATTTCCAGAGCTTGTCAATATATTTTTTTATTGATTTTTCATATTTTTTTATTTATTATTTATTTATATCATTTACTGTTATAAAATTAGGATACCTATAAGGGCTTGAAACTTATTTTTATTGATTTACTAGAGTTTTAGATTACCTATAAGGAATATGTACTTGAATCTACATTTAGTATAAAGAAGTTTTCTCTTTATATTACTTCTCCACCTCTTCTAAAACTCCTCCCATATTTTGCATAATTTCCTAAATATTTTGTAATTTGTTTAACAAGCTTCATTTCATCCATTTACATTCACTTCCAAATCATTTAAACTATAATTGTGTACATATTAGTATATATAGCGGGGTGATAGTATTGGATAAATTCAAAGAGTTAATGGACAAATATGCAAATCTAATTGCCAAGGTAGGCATAAATGTTCAAAAGGGGCAGCCACTGGTAATTAATGCTCCTGTTGAAGGTGCTGAATTTGTAAGGCTTCTTGCTAAACACGCCTATAGATTAGGCGCTACAGAAGTTCATGTGAACTGGAATGATGGAGAACTAACCAGAATGAAATATGAAAATGCTCCTATGGAAGTCTTCGAAAACTTTCCAAAATGGTATGCAGATGGTTTAGAGGATTATGCTGAAAAAGGTGCAGGATTCATATCCATATCAGCACAGGACCCATATCTACTCAAAGGTATAGACCCTAAAAAGATTGCTGCAAATAACAAATCTTCTTCTATGGCTCTAAAGAACTATTATAAATACACAATGAACGATTTAAATGCATGGTGTGTAATGTCCATACCAACAAAAGCATGGGCAAAAAGAGTATTCCCTGATGTTTCTGATGATGAAACTGTTGAAAAGCTGTGGGATGCAATATTTAAGGCTACTCGTATGTATGAAGATGATCCAGTTGCAGCTTGGGAGGAACACCTTAGGAATATTGAAAAGAGGGTTAATTTCCTGAATGAAAAGAGCTTTAAGAAGCTATACTATAAGTCCTCAAATGGGACTGACTTGACTGTAGAACTGCCAGAAGGACATATATGGGCTGGTGGTGGCGGAAAGAACGCTAAAGACGTATTCTTTGTTGCCAATATGCCAACAGAGGAAGTATTTACTATGCCTCATAAGTATGGAGTAAACGGTGTTGTCCATAGCACTAAACCATTGAACTACGGAGGCAATCTAATAAATAACTTTAACCTGACTTTCAAGGATGGAAAGGTTGTAGACTTTAAAGCTGAAGAAGGCTACGATGTATTAAAGGACCTATTGGATCTAGATGAAGGAGCCAAGAGGTTAGGTGAAGTTGCCTTAGTTCCATATGATTCACCAATATCACAGGCAAACATCATATTCTATAACACATTGTTTGACGAAAATGCTTCATGCCACTTTGCACTGGGCAAGGCATATCCAACTAACCTAAAGGGTGGACCTGAAATGAATGAGGAAGAATTGGATAAGGCTGGAGTAAATGATTCCTTAACTCATGTTGACTTCATGGTAGGAGAAAAGGATTTAAGCATAGTTGGAGAGACTAAGGATGGAGAAAGAGTTCAGATATTTGAAAATGGTAATTGGGCATTATAAACAATAAAAGCGGAGATTGATTCTCCGCTTTTTTAGTTGAATATCTTTGTTCTTTTAAGTGATGCATATAGTATTACTGAAGTAACTGCTCCTAATAGTCCTTGGGCTATATTTCCTGGTATGGATGCCACAGCTCCTTTTCCATACATGAATATTTCAAATGCAAAGTATCCTAAGGCCATGAATACTCCACCTATTGTAGTAGCGATTATTGGTTTACTTCTCCCTAAATCTGTTTCTAAAATTCTACCTGCTATATACCCTTCAAGACCTTTAACTATAAGTGTAATAGGCACATAATGAGTATATCCTAAAAGTAAATCTGCCATAGCAGAGCCTACTCCTCCTACTATGAGACCACCTTTTCTTCCTAAGGTTAAAGCTGCCATAAATACTACCATATCGCCTAAATTCAAATATCCATTAGTTCCTATGGTAGGTATGTGAATTACAATTGTCATAACTGTTGTTAATGCCATAAATACTGCATATCTTATTAAAGTTCTTAAATCTACTCCCTTCATAGGTGCTCCCCCTTCCTAATATGTATGGGTACAATTCCTGTAATTTGCAAAAGTGTATCTATTATTATAATAACACTCATGAAACACTTTTTCAATATATTTATGGCTGTTTCTTATGTAATTAGCAATAAATAAACAATTCCCTCAATATTCCTTCTAGTATCCTACTTGTAAATAAACTTTAAATATGTTATATTAGCATGGTATTAATTATCATATTAGTTAACACATAGGGGGTAATCTGATGACAAAATCATTCTTGTCACCATCAGAAATTACTGAAGCTACTATAAATAATGGAATAGATAAAGCAAACAGAACTACTTTAAACCTTCTAATATTAAGCATACTTGCAGGAATATATATAGGTTTTGGAGCACATGCATATTTTACAATAACCCAGGCATCCAGTAGCTTAAATACAGGTATAGCAAAATTTTTAGGTGGAGCAGTATTTCCAATTGGTTTACTGCTTGTTATAGTTGCAGGCGGTGAACTGTTTACAGGAAACTGTCTTATGACCATGGCTTTAATGGATAAAAAAATATCTGTAAATCAGCTTTTAAGAAACTGGATAATAGTTTATATAGGAAATTTCATAGGATCAATAGTATTGGCAAAGGCATTAGTATTTGTAAATGCCTATGCAACTGGTAGCCCTATTGCTGATACAGCTTTTTCAGTAGCTACCAACAAAATATCCTTATCTGCTGCTCAAATAGTGGTTAAGGGTATTTTGGCAAATATACTGGTCTGCCTTGCTGTATGGCTTGCCTGTGGTGCACAGGATATTGGATCTAAAGTAGTTGCAATATGGTTTCCTATTATGACCTTCGTAATGGTTGGATTTGAACACAGTATAGCAAATATGTTCTTCCTTCCAGTTGCAAAATTTGCAGGATTTGAAATAACATGGAGTCAAATCTGGTTAAAAAATATAATCCCTTCTACAATTGGAAATATTATAGGCGGAGGCATAGTGATTCCAATAATGTATTATTTGGCATATAAAAGGCCTAAATCTGGTATGGCATAAAAGCCACAAAGCTTAATAAAACAGTAAAAAAACAAAGTGCCTAGGCACTTTGTTTTTATGTACTAATATATTCCTTTTTGATTTAAGAAATCTTTGTATGCCATGTCTGTCTTTAAAATATGATTTTCTATCCAGTTTGCAATGAATATGATTAAATCCATTCCTATTTTCTGCTGTTTTTCATCAACATCTTCTTCATCTATGGAGCTTATTTTTTTGATAAAGAAATCATGTTGGTTTTTATGATTATCAAAATCAGGATATCCATTCTCCTTCATCAGCCTTTCTTCATATCCAAAATGATAAACTGCATAATCTCTCAAATTATCCAGTGCTGTAATAATTTCATCGTATCTATCAACATCATCATTAGAATCCACAACTTCAAATAGCAAATTTCCAACTCTGAATAGCTCCTTATGCTGTGAATCTATGCTTTTTATATTCACACTAAAGCTATCTCTCCACTTAAACATATTTATCCCCCTTGTAAAAATAAAATATGATATAAATAATTATACTATAGTAGTAAGAATATTAAAAGATTTATGATACTTTGTTTAAAGTTTATTGTTTTTATTCAAAGGGTATTAATAATAAATAATAATTTAAGAATAAGGAGAGAAATACAATGGAAAAGTACGTCCCAGAAATAAAATCTCATTTAAGATCCAGAATAATTGAAGTACCTCAGGTAATATACAAGGCATCAGGAATTAAAGTCTTAGGTACTAGAATAAAGTCACTGTTGTTTTCAACAGATGTTGCAATAATAAAGAACACAAATGCAAATTCAATAATTGCTGTATATCCATTTACTCCTCAGCTTTCTATTACTCAGGCAATTTTGGAGGTTGCCCCAGTTCCAGTATTTGTGGGAGTAGGAGGAGGCCTGACTACAGGTAAAAGGTCTGTAAATATAGCTCTTCAAGCAGAATTGATGGGTGCATATGGTGTTGTAGTTAATGCCCCCACCTCCAATGAAGTAATAAAAGAAATATACAATACAATAGACATACCAATAATAGCAACTATTGCAAGTTTAAGGGATGATTACAAGGGCAAGCTGGATGCAGGTGCCAGAATTTTAAATATTTCCGGAGGAGCAAAAACACCTGAAATAGTAAGTCAGATTCGCAGCGAATATGGAAAAGAGCTACCTATAATTGCAACAGGTGGCCCAACTGATGAAAGCATTATGAGAACCATAGAAGCTGGTGCAAATGCCATTACATATACTCCCCCATGTACTGCAGAAATATTTGCTGAAGTAATGCAAAGATATAGAGGAGAAACAAAATAAAGCCCAATAGGGCTTTATTTTGTTTCTGGTGCAAATTCCAGATTTCTTAATCTAGTTCTTGAATCATACTCATTGGTCATTTTAAATACCAATGGACTTAATGCCAATACTCCTATTATGTTTGGTAAAACCATCAATCCATTAAATACATCTGATATATTCCAAACTAATTCCAATGATGTAGTAGCTCCTACAAATGTAAGAACTATCCATGCCCATTTATAAGCATTTACCATCTTTACTCCACCTATAAACTCTACACACTTACAACCATAATAGTACCATCCAATTATAGTTGAAAATGCAAAGAATATTATTCCAAAAGTTATAACATATTCTCCTGCACCTGGAATTAGTTTATCAAAAGCAGCTGTAGTCAGAGCAGCACCTTCTAAGTTTCCTTCTATTGTCATTAATCCTGTTTCATCAAATGTTAATATTCCTGAAGCAAGTATTACAAATGCTGTAAGAGTGCAAATTACCATTGTTACAATAAATACTCCAAGAGATGCAGTCATACCTTCTTTAACTGGATCGTCATTTTTTGATGCTGCATGGGCTATAGGTGCGCTTCCTAGTCCTGCTTCATTAGAAAACATACCCCTTGACATTCCCATTCTAATAACGCTTCCTACAAGTCCGCCACCTACAGCCTTAGCAGTAAAGGCATTTGTGAAAATCATTTTGAAAACATCTGGAATTGCAGCTGCATTAGTCAATACTGCAACAAGACATCCTCCTAAGTATACAATTGCCATGAAAGGTACAAGCTTCTCTGTAATCTTTCCTATACTCTTTACCCCACCTATAATGACTAATGCAGTTAATATGGCTATTATTATACCTGTAATAACTGGATTTATGCCAAAGCTAATAGACAAGGATTCTGCAACAGAATTTGCCTGGGTCATATTTCCTGTACCAAAAGATGCAATAATTGCGAATAAAGCAAATAGAGTTCCTAACCACTTAAAGTTTTTTCCATATACTTCTCTCATACCCCTACTTATATAGTACATAGGACCGCCGGATTTTTCCCCATCTTCATTTGTAATTCTAAATTTTAACGCCAATAATACCTCTGAAAACTTAGTAGCACCTCCAAATGCACCACTAACCCACATCCAGAACACAGCTCCTGGTCCTCCGACGGATATTGCTGATGCAACTCCTACTATATTTCCAATTCCAATTGTAGCTGCCAGTGATGTCATTAAAGCCTGGAAGGGAGTAATATCTCCTTCACTATCACCATCCCTGGAAAACAAAGAGATAACAGCCTCCTTTATCTTCCTGAATTGTACAAATCTGGTGCCGAGACTTAAATAAATACCCGTACCTAATAGTATTATTATAGTAGCAGGTCCCCAAACAGCTGATGCTGCTTTTGAAATTAAATTTTCCAAAAAGTCCATATCTATACCTCCCACCATTTAGATGAGAAAAGTATAAGATATGGACTTCAAAATACTACAAAATACATAAAAAAGTACCAAAAAAAATTCTTTTCAAATTTTCTAATTATTTTGACTTTCACAATATGTAATCAGCCCTATTAAGAACTTTTTAATATTAGTAGAGCCCCCTTTGTCTGCATTGCCACGTATAAACTCCATTTCTGCACGTACCTGTTCAAAATTAAAAAGGGTATTAGAGTACTCAGTAAATGTATAGTTCATATAATCTTCAATTCCTAAACTTGCAATGTTGGTTAATGCCATATTTATAGCCCTTCTTATCCTTTGCTCCATGGATTTTGGATTATCTGTCAAATTGGTTAAAATATCTCTCAAGGTAGCCTGACTTAAGTTAATTCTATTCTTAATTGCATACTTTACTACATTTATAATATCCTGACTTCCCTTTTCTCCTATAATGCCTAGCTCTGTTAACACACTGCTAATATAATGCTCATAGGACTGTTCACTTTTCATAGGCTTATTTCCACTTTTATTGACAAATATCTTCTGCATATTGGAAATGGTCCTGTTTATTTGAATTCTTTCTACTACCTTTCTTATTATGGCTTCAACTTCTATTGCATTTATTGGCTTGTATATAAAATATTCCACTCCATATCTGTAAGCTTTTTCTACCATGGATTTTGATGATACTTGGGATATCATTATGAATTCAATATCATCGTATTCTTCCTTTAGCTTTTTAACTACGTTTAATCCATCCATTCCAGGCATCAACAGATCTATTAAAACTATGTCTGGAACAACAGCTTTAATCTTCTCTATTCCTCTAATCCCATCTCTTTCCTCTCCTACTATAATTCCCAGTTCCTTGTCTTCAATTATCCTCTTTAAAATGTGTATAACATTGATATCATCATCCAGTATAAAAAACTTCATTAGCACCACTCTCCAATTCTTCAGCTGGAATAGAAACAGTAAAAACAGTTCCAATACCATATTCAGATTCTACCCTAATATTACCCTTTAAATTTACCTTAATGATATTCTCTATCAATGGAAGTCCCAGACCCCTATTTATCTGCCCTGTACTATAGTCAATTTTGCTTGAATAGCCTGGGGAAAATATATACTGCAATTCATCTTCCTTTATGCCACAGCCATTATCCTTAATTATGAACTGGTGATTATTATTTTCTACAATATGGGAAAATATAATGTTTCCTCTGGACTCAATAGAATCTATGGCATTAATTATCAGATTCCTCAATATAGACATTAAGTAGTAATGCTTTTCTGTATAGAAATCCTCTCCCGTGTTGTATTCTATTATAATGTCCTTTTTCTGATTCCTTATTTCCATACTCATAGTCTCTTCTAATATAGCAACTAATTCGCTAAAATACATTCCTGTATTATCAAGTTTATTTGCCATGGCATCCTCTATTCCCATAACAACTAAACTGTACTCCTTCTTAATCTCATGAATATCCTTGGCTATTTCCAATGCCTCCATTGCCCAATCATTTCTTGTTCCATCTTCATTTATATTTGAAAAAAGCTGGTATGCATTTGTCATTACCTTTTCAATATGGTCCATATTTTTTTCCATCCAATATATTTCTGTTTTAAGCTGAGATATGATTTGCAATAGATTTCTATATCTTTTATCATGCTCTTCCTTTATTAGAAACAGCTTATTGTAGTTGTAACCAACTACCATAATCCATATTAATGTTGCCCTTAGTATTGCAACAAACAGAAGTACCTTTACTATGGAATAGTCAGAAGAAAATAAGCTTTCTCCAATTCTTATATATGTTTCCAATATGTTAGAAATAAAATCAACTATAGTAGATATAACTATTATATTTTTGTATTTTATAGATATATTGCTTTTTCTGATTACATAGAATACAGTTCCATATACTATGTAAAACACTATCTCTGGCATTATATTGTAGAACTGTTGCCCAATTAATCCCTGTATAGGGTTTAAAAATGTCCATCTGAACACTACCAGCAAAAATCCTGATGAAAACCCAAACAATACAAGGTTTAAATCATCATAAATATACAATAAAAAAGGAAATACAACTCCAGCAAAGGAAAACTTAAAGTTATTTATATAGAAATCAATATATAAAAGGGAAGATAATCCCACCAGCAAAGAGCAAATCAACAATTTTCTGGCCTTATTCACTATGTCACCTGCTTTTAATGGTATAACATTAACATATATATTTTATCAGTATTTTTAATCCTGAACAACTCCTGTAACTTTTTTATCATTCCTAAATATAATGGTATTATCATTATAAGCAAAGGTGATATTATGTATAAAAAATATGTTCATGGACTGAATACCCTGGTACCTATCGAAAATGGTAAAAGGGTTCCATACATCAACTTTGACAATGCTGCTACTACCCCTCCTCTAGTTTCTGTGATGAAAGCAATTAGCAATTTCTCTTATGTGTACTCATCAGTTCATAGAGGTACTGGCTATAAATCAATAGCCTCCACCATGCGCTATGATAATTCAAGAGATGAAGTATTGGATTTTCTTAAGGCAGATCCGAAGTATTATACGGCAATATTTGTCAAAAATACAACAGAGGCCATAAACAAGCTATCCTATAGGCTTAAGGATAAAATAAAGGATGGAGTTGTTTTATCCACCTATATGGAACACCACTCCAATGATCTGCCTTGGAGATATAGATATAATGTTGATTACGTAGAAATAGATGAAAGGGGAAGGCTATCCCTGGATCACCTTGAGTCCCTTTTAAAGAAGTATAAGGGCAAAGTAAAGCTTGTAGCTGTAACAGGCGCCTCCAATGTAACAGGGTTCATAAATCCAATACATACAATAGCAGAACTTGCCCACAAATATGGTAGCAAAATATTTGTAGATGGCGCACAGCTTGTCCCTCATCATCCAGTGGATATAAAGCCTATAGACCACCCAGGCCATATTGACTATATAGCCTTTTCTGCTCATAAGATGTATGCTCCCTTTGGTACTGGTGTTTTAATTGCTCCAAGAGACACCTTTACAGACGGGTTTTCTGAAAATATTGGCGGTGGAACCGTAGACATTGTAACTCCCAGGGAAGTAATATGGGCACCTCCTCCTGAAAAGGAAGAAGCAGGTACTCCCAATGTATTTGGTGTAATAGCTTTGGCTGAAAGCATAAGGACATTGAAAAAGCTGGGAATGGACTGTATATCCAGCTATGAGAGACAGCTTACTAAGTATACATTGGAAAGGTTAAAGGAAGTACCCAACATAACCATATATGATGATGGAGATATTAAAAACAAGGTTTCCATTATATCCTTCAACATTAATGGCCTTTATCATGGAATTGTAGCAGGAGCTCTTTCTCTGGAAGCCGGTATAGGTGTAAGAAATGGATGTTTCTGTGCTCAGCCATATATACAAAAGCTTTTTAATGTAACCCAACAACAATTAGAAAGATATAAGGAGGATAGAAATCTTTTAAGACCTGGTGCTGTAAGAATAAGCTACGGAATGTACAATAGCTTTGATGAAATAAATGTTTTAGTGGAATTATTGAAGCATATTGGAAGTAATGTAGAATACTATAATAGAAAGTATAAAAGCCCTCCTTTCTACTAAAAATAGTAGAAAGGAGGGCTTTCTATGAATAAAAAGATGAATATCCTCATGTTTAGTGGAGAATATGATAAGGCCTTAGCCGCTTTAATTCTGGCAAATTCAGCAAAGGAAATGAATATAGACGTCACAATATTTTTCGCCTTTTGGGGGCTTTTACTTATAAGGGATCCAAAGAAGATGACTGAAGAAGATAAATCAACCTATGAAAAAATATTTGCAAATATGACCCCAAAGGGCATTGAAGACCTTCCTCTTTCAAAGATGAATCTTGCAGGATTGGGAAAGAAGATGCTTTTGGAAATGATGGAGGAAAATCACACTCCAACATTGACAGACTTTCTAAACGGGGCACTAAATAAGGGTATCAAAATGCAAGCCTGCAAATTATCTTGTGAAATCATGGGCTTTAGCAAGGAGGAGTTAATTGAAGAGGTGGAAATTGTAACTGCCAGTGATTATCTAAGGGATGCTATGGATTCAGACATACAGCTTTTTATTTAAGAGTCAAGGCCTTGACTCCTTTTCTTTTTTCTTCACTAATGTCAATTTATGATATATACTTAAAGTTAGTGAACTTATAAGGAGGAGTAGACATGGAAAAATTTAATCTGACAAGTGACAATTTGCCCCTTTTTGAGGATATAAAGGCCTTAAAGGAAGTTCTATGGTTAAATCCTAATTTACAAAGCTTTGACAGTGTAAAGGATAATCTTCCCTTATCCTTTAAGGATGTATTGGATGCTGAAAAAAGGCTAAATAGATTTAAACCATATCTGAAGAAGGTTTTCCCTGAAACTAAAGATGGAACTATAGAGTCTTACATATCTACCATTGACAATATGAAACGAAAAATGGAAGAGGATTACAATACTACTATATATGGAAAATTGATTTTAAAGAGAGATGATTCCCTTCCAATTGCAGGCTCCATTAAGGCAAGAGGAGGAATATACGAGGTATTGAAGCATGCCGAATCCTTAGCCATTGAAAATGGTTTGCTATCAATTGACGATGACTATTCAAAGCTAGCTGATGAAAAGTTTAAGAAATTCTTTTCACAGTATACAGTCCAGGTTGGAAGCACAGGCAACCTAGGGCTTAGCATAGGCATTATGAGTGCAAAGATAGGTTTTAAGGTAAAGGTTCATATGTCCAATGATGCTAAACAGTGGAAAAAGGACCTTTTAAGAAGCAAGGGTGTAGAGGTAGTTGAGTATTCATCAGATTATTCCAAAGCAGTAGAGGAAGGAAGAAAGCTATCCATGAACAATCCAAAGAGTTACTTTATAGATGATGAAAACTCAAAAGACTTATTCCTTGGATATGCAGTTGCAGGATTGAGAGTTAAAAAACAGCTGGAGAATATGAACATAAAGGTAGATGAAGGCCACCCATTGTTTGTATATCTCCCATGTGGAGTAGGTGGAGGTCCTGGTGGTGTTGCCTTTGGACTTAAATCTATGTATGGAGACAATGTTCACTGCTTCTTTGCTGAACCTACCCATTCCCCTGCAATGCTTTTAGGCCTTATGACTGGACTACATGATAAAATTTCCGTACAGGATATAGGAATTGACAACAAGACTGAAGCAGATGGATTGGCTGTAGGGCGCCCATCATCCTTCGTTGGTGGCATAATGGATTTAATTTTAAGCGGAGAATTTACCATTGAGGATAACAGATTGTACAAATTCCTTTCAAGGCTTGCTGATGAAGAGAATATCTATCTTGAACCTTCAGCATTGGCAGGATTCTTAGGACCTATAATACTGTCCAGTGATAAGGGTGAAGAATACTTGAAGAAACACAATCTTTTAGATAAGAAGAGCAATATCACTCATATGTGCTGGGCTACAGGAGGCAGTTTAGTTCCTGAAGCCATAATGAAGGAGTATTATAATAAGGGAAAATAATTATTGCTTCATAAAATTAGACTAAGCCAGATGAACAGCTCATCTGGCTTAGTCTGAAACTGAATTTAAAACTCCCTCCTCATATATATCCTCTTTGAAATCTGTAGGGATATATAGTATATTACAATTGATATTACCAAAAGATATAAATTTATTGTATTCAAATCTATTTTCATCAATCTATCTAAAAGTCCTCTCTCATCTAAAGCTTTTAATCCTTTTCCCAGCATTGATGGTCCTATCATCAGTACTATCCACAGTACTGCATTAAAGGTCCTTAATCCTCCACCTACTTTAAAATAGAATGGATAGTATATTGAATAGAATAACAGTACTATATTTGCTGCCAAGATAGCACTTTGTATCCCTGCACTATCCCCCCCATCTAAAATTTCAAAGATAGACAGTATATTTGTAAACAGTATCACAGCTCCACTTGAGATGAGTAAAAATATTAAAAGTGATATATATTTGCCTCTTACAATATTCCTCCTATCCAGTGGAAGGCTGTTGAAAACCACTTCACTTCTGTTTTTATCATCATATCCGTTTGTAAATATTACTGCAATAAACGTAAGTATTACTATACCAATTATATATAATAGATTAGCAGCTATTGAATTACCAGCTATTAATCCAGTTGCAGAAATAAACAGTGCATATATTACTGCAAATATATTTACTTTAATAGACAGTTTAAGGTCCTTTTTTATGAGATTAATCATATTATCACCCCTAAATATCCTTATTCCTATACAGATGTATAGATAATAATAAGGACAGGATATACATTGTCGATGCTAATAGCATTACATATTCCCACTTTATCATACCTAAATATTTCAATGCTCCTTTATCCCCGACATATGAAATATTGTTGCTAATTATAAAGAAAGACAAAAATACTACCATATTGATTATCTGTGCTATTCTAGGTTCAAACTTTAAGTATGCAGGAAATACTATAGATGCATAAATCATAACTGTTGGAATAGCATTTATTATACCTCTTAAATTAAAGTAATCCACATCTGCCAGCTTCAAAGTATCAATTATCCACAAATAAACCCCAGCATACACAATTGTTATTGCCAAATATATAAATATAGACAAGTACTTATATATTACCAGTTCTTTTCTATTTGTAGGAAGTGAATTCATAATATACTTTGACTTACCTGTTATATCGTAGGTAAAGGACATTATGGACATCATATAGGTATAAAATACAAGTATCATAAAGTACATATACTCTGGAACAAAGGATTCTGCTATAAACAGCAGAAAGGGTATATAAAATATCATAAATAAAATAGTCTGTTTACTGGAAACCAGCAACGAAATATCCCTTTTAAGTATTCCTAGCATTTCTTTACCTCCTTACACTATATACCATTATATCTTCCAGCGTTGCCCTTTCAATTAATACCTTATTTCCAAACATCTTCCTGGTTTTATCCATGTTGTCCGTTAAAGCTTCAAATCCAACTTTTGTTTCTCTAATACCTATAAATTCCTTTCTTATATTTCCATCTAAAATATCCAGTCCTCCCTTTACTATGCCATAGTTTTGCAGCACATCATCCTTTGGTTTAGAAAATACTATTTTCCCCTTATTTATAAATGTTATATAGTCTGCAATCTTCTCCAGGTCCGTAGTTATATGAGTAGAAAAGAATATGCTCTTTCCTTCATCCTGAATAACACTGTATAGAATGTCAAGTATTTCCCTTCTGAAAACTGGATCCAACCCAGAAGTTGGTTCGTCCATAATTATAAGGTCTGCATTATGGGATAGAGCAACAGCCAGTGAAAACTTCATCTTCATTCCCTTTGACAAGGTTTTTATCTTTGCTTTTGGATTTAGATCAAATTCCTTCATATATCCGTTGAACTTATTATCATCCCAGTTTGAATAGAATGAAGCCACTATGTTTTTCATTGTATTAACAGTCAAGTCCTCATAATAGTAGTTTTCATCGTATACAAATCCAATTCTGTTTTTTACTTCCTTTTCGTATTTTTCATGGTCCTTCCCAAATATTCTTATTTCTCCTCCATCCTTCTTCAAAAGATTCATTATGAGCTTGATTGTAGTACTTTTACCTGCACCATTAGGTCCAATGAATCCCATTATATAACCTGGCTCCAGATTAAAGCTTATACTATCTAATGTGAAATTCTTAAATTTCTTTCTTAGGTTCTTGACTTCCAAAATATAGTCCATACTTAAACCTCCTCATATAAAATCTTTAATAATTCCAATATTTCATCAAATGATATACCAAGGTCTTTGCTTTCCTCTACGACTTTTGAAAGCTTTTCTTCTATTATGTTAAGTTTCTTCTCTTTTATAAGCTCTCTATTCTGTCCTGCTACAAAAGAGCCCTTTCCTTGCACTGTTTCAATAAATCCTTCCCTTTCCAATTCCTCATAAGCCCTTTTAGTAGTAATAACAGATATTTGAAGGTCTCTAGCCAATGCCCTTATTGAAGGAAGCAAATCGCCCTGCTTCAGCTCTCCCTTTAAAATTTGCGCCTTTATTTGCTTCGTTATCTGCTCATATATGGGCTCATCTGAGGAATTTGATATGATTATCCTCATATACATCCTCCTATAGACTGGTCATAATATTTATTATCCGGTGTGTATTGTGTATATTGTGTATATACTGTATATATTTTATATTAACAGTATATACTGAACATCTATATATGTCAATACAATTTTTATTTTTTATTTGACAATTCATAATGGGGTTAATATAATTCCAATTATGATGAATGAGGTGAAATTCATGAAACTATCTACGAAGGAAATGATATTAGTATCATTGTTTACATCACTAACAGCAATTGGTGCTTTTTTAAGCATTCCCATCGGTGAAGTTTCCATTACCCTACAAAGCATGTTTAGCCTGTTGTCGGGGCTCTTACTTGGACCTAAATTAGGAAGCATGTCTCAAGGTCTGTACATAATATTGGGCCTTCTTGGAGTTAGAATATTCTCCAACTTTTCAGGAGGACCTCATTATATATTTAAACCAAGCTTTGGATTCTTAATTGGATTTATATTTGCATCCTATATAGTAGGCAAAATAACATATAAAAAATCTAATTTAAGCTTCGGGAACTTTTTATCTGCCAGCCTTATTGGAACCTTTGTCATATATATATTTGGTATCCCTTATATGTACTTTACATTAAACTATATATCTGGCACAGAAGTAGGCTTTTTGACAGTTTTAAAAACAGGATGCTTAATTTTTATTCCTGGAGATTTAATAAAGGCAATAATAACTTCCTTCTTAGCATCTAAACTTGTAAATAGAATATGATATAATACCCATTGAGGAGGGATATTATGATCTGTGCAACCGGTAATCAGATGAAATCAATAGATAATTACTGTATAGAGAAGTTAGGCATTCCAGGTATTGTACTTATGGAAAATGCAGCATTGAAAGTAGTTAAAAATATAGATTTAGACAGTTTTAATTCTTTTACAATCGTTTGTGGAGTTGGAAACAATGGAGGAGATGGCTTGGCCATAGGAAGGCACTTAATTGTAGAAGATAAGGATGTAAGCATATTTATCATAGGAAATCTGAATAAGGGTAGCAAAGATTTTAATAAAAACTACAGCATACTTAGAAATATGAATGTAAAAATTAATCTTATTGAATCAGAGGAAGATATAACTACCTTAGTAGATTCACTAAAAACTTCAGATATGACCATAGATTCCATATTTGGAACAGGACTTACAAGAGATGTTGAAGGATTGTATAAGGATGTGATTTCTAGTATAAATAACTATAGCAAATATACATTATCTGTAGACATACCCTCTGGGGTAGATTCTGATACTGGTAAGGTCTGGGGTATTTCTGTAAAGGCAAATAAAACTGTAACATTTCAACTCATGAAGAAGGGATTAGTTAATTACGAAAATGTAGTTGTTGAATCCATAGGAATGCCAAGGATGGCTATTGAGAATGTATTGAAGCTTACAGCTGACAATTGATAATGGGCAATTTCAAAATCATTTTTTTAGATACCGTAAGATTTTTAAGCTTCTAAATTAACTATAAGGCTTACAAGATAAAGAAAAGGCTCGACTATGGGCTGTTCTTTATCTATAAGCCTTATAATCATTTTTACATCATAAAAGCTACATTTTAAATACAATAATCTTTAAACAATACTAATAACTAAAATAATTAAATATGATTAACTGTCCACATATCCTTCCATTCCTCTAACAGATACTTCTCCTGAAAGTATTGCCTCTATTTTACCATCTTTATACTCAACTATCAATTGTCCTTCCGAGTCAATATCTATTGCTTTTCCTGTTCTTTCAATATTTCCCTTTATAATTCTTACTTCCTTATTGAGTAATATAGAGTTTTCTCTTGATATTTTAATAACCTCTAAAATATCATCATTTTCTTTAAAGGGAACATATAACTCTTCAAAATTATTTAAAACACACGCTAGAAGCTTATTCCTGTCTATTTCATCTCTTTTTACAATTTTTAAAGACGTAGCCTTATCTTTAAGCTCCTCAGGAAAATCCTCTTCACTTAAATTAGCATTTATACCTATTCCCATTATTACAAAGTATGAGTTTTCATCTTGCAAAACCATTTCAGTTAATATGCCACATACCTTTTTGCCTCCAATTACAATATCATTAGGCCATTTTATTTGAGGTATAATACCTAATTTCTTCAATGCCTTATGTACTGCAGCTGCGCCTATTAGTGTTATTTTTGACACCTTATCAACATTTATATTAGGCTTTAATACAATACTAAACCACAACCCCTTACCCTTTGGAGATGTCCAGTTCCTTCCAAGCCTTCCTCTTCCCATAGTCTGCTCTTCAGCAATTACTACAGTTCCCTCATCTGATGAACCTGCAATTTCCTTTGCCTTAATATTGGTAGATTCTATAGTATCATAGTATTCAATATTTTTTCCTATGAAGTTAGTTGTTAAATACTTCTTTATATCTATCATCAAAACTCATCCCTTTATTTTATAAGCCTCTTTATGGTATTAAATAATTATATCAAATTTTCTTTTACTATGTAATTCAATTGCTGTAATTAAAGAAGTATAATAATAGTATACATAAATCTTACTGACCCATGTATGTTGCAGATAGGGAAATTTAATATGTCTAAAATTTTTTAATTTAACTGGAGGTGAATGTTATCAATAAGCTATTTAAATCTGTTATAATTCTTTTATTTACAATATCCATTGTATTTAATCTGCCTCAATCTGCTATTGCAGAGGAGGATTTGACCATTACCAGATGGCTGGTTGACTCTGAAGTACTAAAAAATGGTGACTTAAAAATATCAGAAGATATTACCTTTAGATTTAGCAGGGATTTTAATGGAGTATTTAGAGAAATTATATTGAAAGGAACTGATGGAATAGAAAATATCAGTGTATCTGAAGTTGTTCAAGGCAAAGAGGTTGAGTATATTCAAGTTAGTGATGCAGAAAAAGGGGACAGTAATGTTTATGTATTGCATAATGAGTATGAATCTGCCAGAATTCAGATATTCTCCCCTTCTGAAGATGAAGAAAAGACATTTCGCTTAAGATATACTATGAAAAATGTATCTGTAAAATACAACGACATAGGCGAACTGTATTATAAATTCCTAGGGGAGGGCAATGAAACTCCAGTAGATTTCTTTGGCGTAAATATAAGGCTTCCAGGATATATAACTGAAAGTACAAAAATATTTGCCCACGGTCCAACTAATGGAACAATTAAATTTTCTGGAGGAAATACCATAAGAGCTGAAGTTGATAATGTGCCTGATAGCACCTTTGTTGAAGTAAGAATCCTTTTCCCAGTAGAATATATTCCTGATTCCACCAATGTAGTAAACAGGGATGCTTATAAAGAAATAATAGATGAGGAATTATCATATATTGAAGAAATCAAAGAAAAGGAAGCAAAAAAAGCTGAAATGAAAAATATGTTAAACAATATGTCAATTATATCTTCAGCAGCTTTAACTCTAGTAGTATTCCTCATATTTAACAAATACAGGAGGAGATTAGATATACTTGAATCCATTGACCACAATATGTATCCTGATGACAATTCACCAGCAGTAGTATCCCTTGTGTTAAATGGATCCTATACACCATCATCACTTACAGCTACCATTCTGGACCTTGCTAGGAGAGAATTTATATCCATTGAAAAAATAGGTCAAAAAAAGAAAGATACTATTAGTTTCAATCTCATTAAGCTGGATAAGCCAACAGATGGTCTTTTAGCCCATGAGAAGTATCTTTTAGAATGGCTTTTTGATGAAATAGGATATGAAAATAAAGTGAGCACCACTGATATAGAACTATATAGAAAAAACCAGGTATCCAGCTTCTATAAAGGGCATACTCAATGGACTGAATTAGTAAGGGAAGAAGCAAAAAATATGGGATACTATGATAACAATACTAAACAAATAGGAAGAATATTGCTGATAATATCGATAGTATTCTTAGCAGTTTCTGTGATATCACTTGCATATGAAGCATTATATGGAATGCTTTTAATAATATTATCCATTACATCCTTCATATATTCCATAGTATTGCTAACAAGAAAATCTGATTACGGATATATACAGGTCAGGAAATGGAAAGACTTCAAAAAAGATTTAGAAAAGAGAAGCAAATCACTAGATGTAAATGATTTATGGATATCCTTAGATAAGGCCTTGATATATGGATTAGCCCTAGGGGTACCATATAATTCATTGAAAAAATTTAATCCTCTATATTCCCAAAACTATATGCTAAACTATTGGGCTTACTGGTTCTTCTTAACTAATTCAAGAGGTGATAATGCATTTACGGAAAGCATAGGTGAATCCTTCAATATGTCAGGAGCCTCTACTGGAGGCGGAGGAGGCTTTTCTGCCGGTGGTGGTGGCGGTGCCGGTGGCGGTGGCGCCGGAGGTTTTTAACAATTAAAGGGTCTCAAAATGAGACCCTTTGAATACTTTATTAGCTATTATTATAGTTTTAATATAAGCTATCATATTATATTACTTCGTATTTATGACAAACTTCTATTTATTTCCTGGGAAATTTGTCAAATATTTATGCATATTATTCTAATATAAAACCTTCAAACATATCCTCAACTAATTCTTCTGTCTGTTCATCATAAGATATATAGTATGACTCTGCACCAATATATTTACCTTCTCCTGGTACTGTAGCTATATTGATGTTTTCAAAATCTATATCATTTAACTTTGGTACTACTTTTAATACTGCAGTAATTGGAATATTTGTGTCTACATAGTCAAAGTAGGTGCTTATCATTTTAGGTATTTTGGTTATATTTTTGGCTTGCAATAGCTGTTTAATAAATTCCTTTAAGAAATACTGCTGTGCTTTAACCCTGCCAATATCTCCTTCTGGATAGGACCTAAATCTTAAATACTGCAATGCCTTATCACCATCAAGTGTCTGTGGTCCAGGCTGAAGGTCTATAACTAAGGGAGGCTTAGCTGCTGGGTCCTTATACTTCATCCTCTGTGGTACATCTAAGTACACTCCTCCTATGGCATTTACTATTTCCCTTACTGCTTCATAGTCAACTGTTACATAGTATTCTAAATCTACATTCAAAAAGTCCCTTACGGTCTTCACTGATAAAAGAGGCCCTCCATAAGAATGGGCATGATTTATCTTTTCCTTGGAGCTTCTCCCTCTTATATTTACCCTTGTGTCCCTTGGTATGGATAACATGGTTATTTCTCCAGTTTCATAGCTGAATTTGCAAAGAATCATAGTATCAGACCTTAAACCCGTTTTCTTATATCCATTTTCATCTTCCTTCATCTTTTTTATGGCTTTTATGCCGCCTCTTCCTTCCATGTCATCTACACCCATAAATAAGAACAATATTTCTCCCTTTTCTTCTATTTTCTCTACTTTCTCCTCATCATCTATATCTTCATTATCTTCTTCCCCTATGGAAACAACAGAGTTTTTTTCCAATAAATATGGTCCTACTATGCTAAAAAGGACAGAAAATGCCACAAAGGATATAAAAAAGCTAATCCAGAATTTTTTTTTCATTTCCATACCTCCCATGTACTGCCTACAGCTTTAATGATACTAAATTTGCAATTTTTTTTCAATTAAAATAAGGTTACAATTTGGTTTCAGTGATATAGGTTCTTATTATTTTACTGAAACATATGGGTTGTTTTCTATATAAAACCTATAAGGGAAGTCCCTTGCTTCCTCTGCATAATCTATGCCTATCCTTGTTGTTTGTACTATATTGAAATCCTTCTTTTCTCCTTCTTCAACATAAAGCCTGCTACCGCAAAGGTCTATTCCATTTAGCTTTCTATCAATGTTAAAAGCCTTTGTCAGCTTTCCTGGGCCATTGGTCAGGTTCTTCTTCTCATAAGGAGTTAATTCCACATAGGGTTTATTGAATCTATATGTGGCCATACTATTAAGGCCTTCCACCGGTTCAATTCCTCTAATTAGCACCGCTTGAGGTATCCCCTCTCTTTCAGTGACTATATTTAACAAAAAGTACATTCCATATATAAAGTATACATAGGCATGTCCCGCAGGACCATACATAACCTCTACCCTATTTGTCCTTCTTCCTCCATAGGAATGGGCAGCCTTGTCTTCAACTCCTAAATAGGCTTCTGTTTCTACGATTCTTCCTTTTATCAGTATCCCGTCTATATTATGTACGAGTATATTTCCAAGCAACTCTTTTGCTACCGTTATAGTGTCCCTTGCGTAAAATTCTCTTGCTAACTTCATCTTACCACTCCTTCTTATTATACATGAAAAGATAAGAGACGAATTATCGCCTCTATTATACTATTTTCCAATTGCTTCTTCTACCTTATCAAGCAATATATCATTTCTCAGTTCTCCAACCCTTTCTTCACCTACTAGAATCTCAATTAGCTTAAGTGCAAAGTATACTGCTACTGCAGGACCTCTTGCAGTTATAATGTTTCCATCCTGAACTATAATATCATCTTTGTACTCGCTATTCTTTAAATCATTATCAAACCCCGGATAGGATGTAACCTTCCTTCCATTTAGTATTCCAGCTCTATTTAACACAATTGGCCCTGCACAGATAGCAGCCAGTATCTTATCTTCATCATGAAATGCTTTTATCAGCTCTATAACCCTACCATCATCTCTAAGATGAATTGCTCCTTCAAGTCCTCCAGGTATTATAAGTCCATCATAGCCCTTTATTGAGTTAATCCTATCTATGTCCTTATCTGTTTCTATTGTAATTCTATGGCCTCCTGTAACCTTCCTTTCTCCGTTTATTGAGCAGGTATCAACTATGATATCCATACGCCTCAAATAATCGATTACAGTAATAGCTTCCACTTCTTCGAAACCTTCTGCCAATAACATTAACATCTTTTTCATGTGCAATCCTCCTTTAATTTTCTTAATCATATTATGCACAAAGAGGAAGGATTTAATAGCAAATAAAAAGCATAGCTAAATCGCTATGCTATTTAATGCTCTCTAAAGTTGCAACTGCTTCACTTAAAAGTTTAGGTACCTTTGATAATACGCTTTCGTCAATTATATTATTATTATGCTCAATTATGTCAATGTATTTGGAAATTATCTTTGATGTTATTAATCTATCATTTCCTTTTATCTTCTTATAGCTCTTCATTATGTCCTCTTTTATTTCCTTAGTTTCATATTCGTACAGTGGAGAGTTATCGGAACCCTCCAGATATAACCTTAAATAATTACTATATATTCTCAATACATCTTCAAATTTGACACCTTGTGGGTATTTTTGAATATATTTTTCTGTCTGGGTTAACCTCTCTCCTATTTCATCAAAGGAAATAGCTATTTCAGCATCTAATATAGCTGGTTTACTGGAGTTTAAAGCTTTAATCTCAATGTATCCTATAATCTCATCTGAAAGATATCGATTGTATTCCTTATACTTTTCATAATCAATTTCAGGATAGAATCCACCTTCCATATTTATAAGCTTGTATTTTCCCTTAAATATCCTTTCTACTATATCCTTTAGCTTTACGTTCTTTATATTTTCTATATTTTCTTCATTAAAGAACTGTTCAGTTCCTGAAAGCTTTAATAGTTCCATCTGATTGTCTTCCATAAATAGTTCATCTGTGTATTTTTGAATATATTCCTTTTGGACTTCCTCTAATATTAGAATCATTACTGCTGCCTCTTCCTCTGTTGCATTCTTTATGTTTTCATCTATGAACTGTACCAGCGTATAGGGTTCGTTATTGCTTTCTACCATGCTTTTAAATTCATGCACTAATTTATCGGTGTCTTCATTTTCAGCTGCTGTCAAAGGGTTTTCTAATGCTTCATATATTACCTTATCATTTTTTTCTAGTAAATCGCTTTCACACCCCATAGTAAACAGAATCAATAATATACTAATCATACTAATTGCTTTCAATATTTTCTTCATATGATTACCTCTTTCATATATAATGTATACAAGTATTTAAATCCCCTCTTTAGTATAATATATCAGTTGACAAATGAAAAGTCGTTACAAAGGAGTTACAAAACAAACTGACAAGCTTAACACCTGTCAGTCTGTTATAAATAATATTATTGATAAGCTTTAGCTGTACCTTTAAATTTCCTTTCAATGTTCTGATTTGCATTTGAAAGCATTAGCTTGATTCTGTTTAGCTGGTTTACTTCACTGGCTCCAGAATCATAATCTATAGGCACTATATTAGCTTTTGGATATCTATCTCTTATGGCTTTTATCATACCTTTCCCTGTTATATGATTTGGTAGACACCCAAAAGGCTGAATACAAACAATATTTTCCACTCCTCTGTGTATTAGCTCCAGCATTTCCGCTGTTAATAGCCAACCTTCTCCATATTGATGTCCTAAGGTTATAAGCTCTTCAGCTTCTCTGGCAAGCTCATATATTGTCATTGGCTCATCAAATCTACTGCTCTTTCTTAAAGCTTCTCTTGCATATTTTCTATAGTGTTCAATATATTTTACTGCTATATCACCAACTAGTTTAGGCATCAATCCTTTAGACAGGTATTCATGCTTAAAGGTTGTATTATGAGCTGAATACAATAGAAAATCTGTCAGGTCTGTAACCACTGCTTCAGCTCCTTCTTTCTCCAATAGCTCTACAAGATTGTTATTGGCTTCAGGATGATACTTAACCAGTATTTCTCCCACTATACCTACCTTTGGCTTTACCAGCTCTTCATCTATTTCCAGTTCATCAAAATCCTTAACCATATTGTTTATATTTCGTATATAATCCTTTGTACTTCCGGTTTTAACCGCTTCACAACATTTGTCTATCCAGTGTCTTGCCAGTATATCTGCTGAACCCTTTATCTTTTCATAAGGCCTTACTCTATATAGCATTCTCATAATTAGATCTCCATAGTGGATTGCCATTATTCCTCTCTTTATCATTGGCAATGTAAAGGTAAAGCCTGGATTAGTCTCTATGCCCTGGGCTGATACTGCTATAATTGGAACATGACCAAATCCAGCATCCCTAAAGGCCTTTCTCATGAACCCTACATAGTTTGATGCTCTGCATACACCTCCAGTTTGGGTTATGATTACAGATACATTGTTTAAATCATATTTTCCGGATTTCAATGCATCTATAAACTGTCCTACAACTATAATGGATGGGTAACATGCATCATTATTTACATATTTTAATCCTTCATCAACAGATTTTGTATTCTCCGAAGGCAACACCTCCAAATTATATCCACTTGAAGCAAATGCTGAACGAAGTATTTCAAAATGAATTGGTGCCATTTGAGGCATCAATATTGTATGCCTTTCCTTCATTTCCTTTGTAAAATATATTCTCTTTGGTATATCGTACTTCTTTTCAATTTTATATCCCTTTTTGTCTCTTTCCTTTAAAGCTGCATCCAAAGATCTGATTCTTATCTTTGCAGCTCCTAAGTTGCTTATTTCATCAATTTTTAAAACTGTATAAATCTTGCCATACCTATTTAGTATTTCGTCTACCTGGTCTGTTGTAACAGCGTCCAATCCGCACCCAAAAGAGTTCAACTGCACCAGCTCCAGGTCTTTACGCTGAGCAACAAAACTTGCTGCTCTATATAGCCTTGCATGGTACACCCACTGGTCTAAAACCCTTAAAGGTCTTTCAACCTTTCCAAGGTGAGCTATGGAATCCTCAGTAAAAACAGCCATGCCAAGGGAGTTAATAAGCCCTGGTATATTGTGGTTTATGGCCTTGTCTAGATGGTAAGGCCTTCCTGCCAATACTATACCCCTTATTCCTTCTTTTTCAATAAACTCTAAGGTTTCCTCTCCCTTCTTCCTTATATCCTCTTTTACTTTAACTCTTTCCTCCCAAGCCTTGTCTACAGCTTTTATTATCTCATCCTTTGGAATATTGAATTTCTCAAATTCTTCAACCAGCCTTTTCTTGAGTCCTTCCTTATCATCAAAGCTTAGGAATGGATTCATAAATAGAATATCTTCATCCTTTAGCTTTTCCACATTGTGTTTCAATACATCCGGATATCCTATTACTACAGGACAGTTTACATTGTTATCTGCCTGCTCATCCTCTTTCATGTCATAGAATATGGAAGGATAGAATATAAACTTAACTCCCTTCTCAATGAGATCCATTATGTGTCCATGGGATATTTTAGCTGGGAAGCAAGCTGTTTCACTTGGTATGGAGCTTATTCCCTTTTCGTATGTCTTCCTAGTAGATTCAGATGATAATTCCACCCTAAATCCAAGCTCTGTAAAAAATGTATGCCAGAATGGATAGTGCTCATACATATTCAGAACTCTAGGTATTCCAACTACACCTCTTTTAGCTTCCTCAATGCTTAATGGCTTGTAATTAAATATTCTATTGTATTTATATTCAAACAGGTTTGGAATGCTATCCTTACTCTTGTCCAATCCCGCACCTTTTTCACATTTATTGCCTGTAATATATCTTTTCCCATCTTCAAATATATTTATTGTCAAAAGGCAGTTGTTTCCACATCTACCACATCGAGCCTTTTTAGTCTTATAAGTAAACTTATCCAGTTTATCCCTTGTAAGTATGCTTGATTCTGTTCCTTCTTCATATCTTTCCTTGGCTATTATGGCTGCTCCCAAGGCTCCCATAAGACCTGGAATCTCTGGTCTTACTACCTGCCTTCCTGATAAAAGCTCAAAGCTTCTTACTATGGCATCTCCGTAGAAAGTACCACCCTGAACTACAATATTTTCTCCTAATTCCTTAGGATCTCTTATCTTTATAACCTTTTGAAGGGCATTTCTTATGACAGAATAGGAGAGTCCAGCTGCAATATCCCCTATGCTGGCCCCTTCTTTTTGAGCCTGCTTAACTTTTGAATTCATGAATACTGTACAGCGTGAACCTAAATCTACCGGATTTTTAGCTAACAGCCCTTCATTTAAAAAGTCCTCAACACTCATATTCAAGGAGTGAGCAAATGTCTCCAGAAATGAACCGCATCCTGAGGAGCAGGCTTCATTTAAAAGAATACTATCAATTACTCCATCCTTGATTTTCATGCACTTCATATCTTGTCCACCGATGTCCAGTATAAAGTCTACCTTTGGCTGGAAAAACAGTGCCGCTTTGTAGTGAGCTATTGTTTCAACCTCGCCAACGTCAATATTAAGGGCAGCCTTTATGAACTCTTCTCCATATCCAGTTATGGCTGAATAGGTTATCTTCTCTCCATCAGGTAGCTTTTCATATATTTCCTTTATAATTTTAATAGCCAAATCTAAGGGTTTTCCCTTATTGTTTCCATAATAGCTATATAGAATATTGTTGTTTTCATCTATCAATATGGCCTTTGTTGTAGTTGACCCTGCATCTATTCCTAAGAAGGTTTTTCCCCTATGGGTTTCAATATCCTTATATGACATCCTTTTAGTTGAATGTTTCCTTCTAAACTCATCTAATTCATTCTCATCCATAAACAAAGGTCTTAAGTTCTTTATTTCAGATTCAATGGACTCACTTAGGTCATTTAATCTATTCTTTAATACTTCAAATCTTATGGGCTTTTCTTCCTCTGATGCAATTGCAGCACCTATGGCAACAAACAGCTGTGAATTTTCAGGAAATATTATTTCATCTTCTTTAAGATTCAATGTATCTATAAACCTATCCCTAAGTCCTGACAAAAAATACAAAGGCCCCCCTAAAAAGGCAACTCTACCTTCTATTGGTCTACCACATGCAAGGTTTGATATGGTTTGGTTTACTACAGACTGAAATACGCTTGCAGCAATGTCTTCCTTTGAGACTCCCTGATTAATCAGCGACTGAACATCAGTCTTTGCAAAAACACCACATCTTGAGGCTATTGAATATATGGATTCATGCTTAACTGCTAGCTCGTTTAATCCCTCTGCATCTGTTTCCAATAGAGAAGCCATTTGGTCAATAAATGCACCAGTCCCTCCTGCGCAAATGCTGTTCATCCTCTGTTCAACATTTCCCTTTAAATAGGTTATCTTGGCATCCTCTCCGCCAAGTTCAATTGCAACATCAGTTTCAGGTATAAATCTCCTTATAGCATTTGTAGACGCTACTACCTCCTGAATAAAAGGAATATCAAGCCATTTATGAACTGACAGTCCTCCTGATCCTGTTACCATTATAGTAATGGATTCATTCTTGTATCTTTTATAGACCTCCATCAATACTTCTTTGACGCAATTTTTAATATCAGAATAATGTCTTTTATAAATACTATATATGATGTCATAATTTGAATTTAATGCTACCAGTTTAACTGTTGTAGAGCCAACATCTAATCCCAAATGTAAGTTTATCATTTTATTGCAGTACCCTGCGCTACCTCCTTACGTTATATAAATAACCATAAATTAGATATCCCTATAGCTATTAAATGGATTATAACACAACTTCCTTCTTCACACAATTATTGTTAATCCATTGATTATTAGCGAAAATTATACTATGTATATTATAACAAATATATATTAACTGTGTATCAATTATATTACTGAAGTTTTTTCATAAAAAAAGCCCATAAATATGGGCTTTTTTACGTTAATCGCAGAATATTACACATCTCTTTGGAATGCACAATATTTGACCAATCATTAAATTATTTGGATCTACTCCAGGATTTGCCATCATCAAAGCTTGAACTGTTATACAGAACCTTTGGGCTATAAAGAAGAAGGTGTCTCCAGGTTTAACCCTGTAGTATACTCCATGTGGACATGGTGGCAATTCTGGTTCTGGGCTAGGCATTGTTGGTATACATATTACCTGCCCTATTTGAAGATTATTTGGATCTATTCCTGGATTTGCCATCATTATGGCTTCTACGCTTACACCAAATCTTTGACTTAATAGGAATAGAGTATCCCCCTGTCTAATGGTATAATAGAATCCATGTGGACATGGTGGCAATGGGGAGACCTGTGTCTCTGGTATACATATAACCTGACCTATTTGGAGATTGTTTGGGTCTATTCCTGGATTTAAATTCATTATTGCTTCTACTGTTGTATTATATCTAATTGCCAGAAAATATAAGGTATCTCCTGATTTAATTGTATATGGAAAGCTGCCAACTGGGCATCTTCTTCCTCCGTGTTTATCATCATGCTTTTCGCTCATACAAGTCACCTCTTTCATATTAATCTAGCACTATATATTATGCATGTACTGTAATTTGTGTTAATAAAAAGAGCGTCTAACGACGCGTTAAAAAATCGTCAGCAGTTTAAACTAACTTGTAAAACTTTGGTTTTCTCTTCTCTTGAAATATTTATTATCCTTTGATATAAATATCTTGGTGATATTTATGAGTAAAACCTTTAAAATAAAGGATATCTTTGCAGATCATTGGGATGCCTTTCTTATGAAAGGTTATCCCATTCGCCCTGCTGTCTTGAAAAATGTTGATAAAATTATTAAATGTGGTGAACCATCTATGGGTCATGCCATTTATCATTGCGATCACTGCGGTAATATCAAGCATGTTTATTTTACCTGTAAAAGTCGCTTTTGTAATTCTTGTGGTGCTAAATATATTCAGGATCGAGCTAATTCTATTTCTTCTAAACTTATCAATTGCAAGCATAGACATATTGTTTTTACCATGCCTGAAGAACTTCGTATCTTCTTCCTTAAAGATAGAAGTTTGCTTCATCTTCTCTTTGAAGCTAGTGCAAAAACTGTTCTTGTTTGGTTTTCTAAAATTAATAAATCTGAAAATTTTAAACCTGGTATTGTTTCTACTATGCATACCTTCGGTCGTGATTTAAAATGGAATCCTCATATACATATGCTTCTAACTGAAGGTGCTTCAGGTACTAAAACTGTTTGGCGTAAAATTTCTCATATACCTTTTAATATGCTTCGTAAAAGATGGCAAGCTACTTTGCTTCATTTGCTTCACCAGAAACTTGGTAAATCTTTTTATAAGCTTAAGACCTATCTATTCAAGGCATATCCTGATGGTTTTTATGTTTATGCCAAACCTAATATGAATTCTAAATCTAATGATGCCATCAAATATATTATTCGTTATACTGGTCGTCCTGCTATGGCTCAGTCTCGTATTCTTGATTATGATGGTGAGTTTGTTACTTTTTATTATGATCGCCATGAGGATAATAAACGGGTTACTGAAAAAATACATGCTTTTGAATTTATTAAGCGTTTAATTATTCATATTCCTGAAGAACAATTTAAAATGATTAGATATTATGGGCTTTATGCTAAAGAGTATATTCACTCTTCTAAACTTATTCTTTTAGATAGCCCTACAAAAAGAATCTTTAGAAAAAAATATTCACACTGGCGTGCTCGTCTTCTTCTAGCTTTTGGTGTTGACCCTCTTCGTTGTTCTTGTGGTCATACAATGACATTACTTGAAATATTTAATTCTAGGCAAAATCCTTATATTGATAATTTTCTCCTTCCTAGATATAATGATAGTACTTAATATTAATCTAGTACTATGGAGGATTTACTATGAATATACTTGAAGGTTTTTCTAAAAATGATGATTTAGTTGAATTTATTTGTACTAAATGTGGATATTCCCTTTGGGTTCCTCGTTTCATTGTACAACAGCTAGAAGAAGATAATATATTTGATGGACTTGATCCATCTGTTCCACCACAACCTTATTGTCAAGTTTGTGATGGTACTATGACTCCAAAATCCTATACTGGTATTCGTGGTGTTCATTACGAATACAAAAAATAATCTAATTTATCATTAGGTTTTTTTGGCATGCCATAAATTTTTGTGGGTGCCTTTTTTTATTTAATAGGAAAAGTAGGACTTTCCTATTAAATGAAAAAAGAGAGCCAAAGCTCTCTTTATGCTAAAATGTTGGTATGCATATTAGCTGACCTATTCTTAAATTGTTTGGATCTATTCCTGGGTTGGCATTTATTATTGCCTGAACTGTTACATTAAAGCGCTGTGCCAGTAGGAATAGAGTATCTCCCTGTCTGATAGAATAATAGAACCCGTTTGAACATGGTGGTACTGGAGTTACTGGCCTTGGTATACATATTGTTTGACCTATTCTTAAGTTGTTTGGATCAATTCCAGGATTTGCATTTATGATAGCCTGAACTGTTACATTAAAGCGCTGTGCCAGTAGGAATAGAGTATCTCCTGCAACTATAGTATAGTAGAATCCATTTGTACATGGTGGCAATGGTGGTGGCAGCGCTCCTGGTATACAAATTCTTTGACCTATTTGAAGATTGTTTGGATTAATTCCCGGATTTGCGTTTATTATAGATTGCACGCTGACGCCAAATCTCTGACTTAGTATAAACAATGTATCTCCTGCTCTTATTGTGTAAAAAAATCCATTAGGACATTGAGTTGGTGCCATTCCAGGGATACATATCATTTGTCCAATCTGGAGCCTATTAGGATCTATTCCTGGATTTAATCTTTGAATTGCATCTACAGTAGTATTAAATCTTTGAGCCAGTAAAAATAGTGTGTCTCCTGGTCTAATTATATATGAAAAGCTTCCTTGAGGGCATTGTTGTTGCACATTGTATCCGTCCATATTATTCTCCTTTCTACATATTTTTTATTGCATTATATAATATGCAGAAAGGAATACAGGTGTTAATAGGTTAATCCATATTTCTTCCCCTGATAGGAATCCCTTATTTTCAACTCCCTATCAATTCCTGATAATACCCTTAGCTTATCCAGAGTCCACCTGGGCTCATATAATAGCTCCTTTTTACCATCTCCGGTTACTCTATGAACTACCATATCTCCTGGCAGCATCTCCAGTGCATCTGCAACCAAAGATATATATTCATCTTTTGATAGTATTGGAAAAGGGTACTTTAAATAGTAATCATACAGGTCTGTTCCTCTTTGTATATACAGCATGTGGAACTTTACACCCCAAGTGTTTGTATTAGCCACATACTTTACAGATTCCAATATATCCTCCCTTGTTTCATGTGGCAATCCAAATATAAGATGGGTAACAACCTTGATATTTCTATCCTTAAGCTTTTCTATTGCTTCATTGTATATACTTAAAGGATATCCTCTTCGTATAAATCTGGAGGACTTGTCATGTATAGTCTGTAGGCCCAACTCCACCCATAGATAGGTTTTTTGGTTTATTTCCTCCAGTAAATCTAGCACTCTATCAGGTAGGCAATCTGGCCTTGTAGCTATTGCCAATCCTACAACGCCTTCCTGTGACAAAGCTTTATAGTATTTCTCCTTTAAATCCTCATAGGTGGAATAGGTATTAGTGAAATTTTGAAAATATGCAACATACTTATCAGTATTCCACTTATTTTCCAATAACCTTTTCTGCTCCTCAATCTGTTCCTCTATACTTAAAGCCCTGGAGGATGTAAACTCTCCAGAACCTTCCTCTCCACAAAATATACATCCACGACATCCAACAGTTCCATCTCTGTTAGGACAGGTAAAGCCCCCGTCTAAGGACAGCTTAATTACCTTCTTCCCAAATACTTTTTTAAGCTCATAGTTTAAAGTATGATATCTTTTATCTTCCCACATAGGTTTGACTCCTTTTGACATGAACTGATATTATCAATATATATGTTATCACATTAAACATATGGGTAAAATATCAATATGAATAAGAATTGGAGTGAAAAATATGGCAGCAAAGACCTGCATAGAGCTAGTTCCTATATTTAGCACCTTAAGCTATGATGAAATGATGGAAGTAGCCTCAATTACAATCAGCAGAACATATAAAAAGGGAGAAATGGTATATTTCCAGGGGGATAGGGAAAAGAAGCTTTACGTAATCCATAAGGGAAGGGTAAAAATATCCAGAATATCTAGCTCTGGAAAGGAACAGGTCATAAGGATACTAGGCCCTGGAGAATTTATGGGCGAACTATCCCTTTTTAACGATGACCCTAATGCCAATAATGCAGAAGTCATTGAAGATGCAACAGTTTGTATCATAGATGGAGACGAGTTAAAAAACCTCATGGCAAAATATCCTTCCATAGCATTTAAGATACTGGAGGAGCTAAGCTTAAGGCTAAAAAGTGCGGAAAACCTGATTGAAAACCTGGGTGTAAAGGATGTAGAATCAAGAATTGCTGAAAAGCTATTGGAATTAGCTGATGATGAAGGCAATATTACCCTCACAGTAAAAAAAGGAGATTTGGCTTCTCATTTGGGAATGAGCCAGGAAACATTAAGCAGGAAGCTATCCTACTTTCAGGATGAAGGCTGGATAGAGTTGGAAGGCCATAAAAAAATAAAAATACTGGATAGGGAAAGCCTTAAAAATCTCCTATAATCTTTGTTATGGCAGCTAAACAGCAATAATTTAGAAAAATGCAAAGAGTATGTAAGAAAATCAGTTAGCAAAATACAAAAGCTAGGCCATAAACCTAGCTTTAATTATTCTATTCAGATAACAGCCTCTTTTCCCCTTCAAGGGCCTTAATGGGTGCAATATCCTGGGTAAACTCCAGTGTTCCTAAATATTTTCCATTCTTATCCCTTACAGCAAAGTATCTAATAAGGACAATCTTATCTCCCATCTTAATCCAGAAATCCTCGTGGTCTTTTTTGCCTGATTTAAAGTCATTTACTATCTTTTCTACTACATGAACACTTGCTGGTGGATGGCAGTTTTGTACTGATCTTCCTATGACCGCCTTAGTGCGGGTAAATATTCTTTCTTTCCCCTCAGAAAAATATTTTACATTGTCGTTCTTATCTACAAAGGTTATATCTCCTGGTATGGTATTGAGCATGCTTTCCAGCTCATCATGTGTGAAGAATCCGGTTTCAAACTTAATATGGTCATCTCTTACCTCTGCTTCTGTTTTCAGCTTTTTAAAGGCTTCTGCTCTTCTTGCCTTCCATTCAACTTTTGGTTCAATAAGTGCATATCCTACTTCATCACTGTCATTATAAATGCTAATCCATTCATCTTCGGACAGGGTATCTAATGCCATAGGGAATAATATGTTTTCTTCTTTAAAAATCATTTCCTTTATTTCATGTATTGCTTTCTTAAACTTATCATATACTTCGTCCTTATTTCCCTTGTAATCTTTGAGCATAAGCTTCAATTCCCTTATCATGGCTCTTATTTCATCATCTACTCCCCACATTACCTTTGGAGGAGCTGTTATATTGTATTTCTCCAGATAAGGGAATATTAAGTTTTCCTTTCTGCTATAGTGCTTGTCAATATCCCATAGAAGGTTTACATCTCCTATTAAAGCATTGATATTTTCCCTTGAATCATCCTCCTTGAACTTTTCAAGGTTAGGAGCAATGCTTTCTTCAATATGCTTTTCTATGGCCCTGTTCTCTTCTTTCATGGTATATACTGGGTGACCTGGCACCTGCTCTGGATGATGTATCTCATCTATGGTACCCTTAAATACTTCTGCATGCACATTACAGAGCCTTTGAATTTCTTCTACTGGAAGGCCTTCCTTTACTAATTCTCCCTCTATGACAGTTATTTCCGTGGCAGATACTCCCTTAAGTACCTCTGCAAATTCTTTCTTTACCTCATCTACAGTAGCCCCTTCATGGAGTTTTCTGATTACATCTTTCACGATTTTTTTCCTATGCTCCCTATTGTTAATCAATTCACTCATGTTCCTCACCCCTAAAATCATTCTTATCCCATATAATACCCAAAATTCTGACAACAAATTATTCTGATTACATTATTTTCTTCTCTAATTCATCAAGTATTTCCAAGTATTTTTCCTGAACTTTCTTTTCAGAGGCTTCCTTGTTTATCTCTTCAGCTTCTTTATCTATTTCTTCCTTAATATTATCAGATAACATATTTTCAGCAAATCTGTATATTACGTTGTTCTCCTTTTCAATATGTCTCGCCAGGAGGTCGCCATAGCATATAGTATTTGCAATTATATCAAGTCTTGCTTCATCATTGCCATTTTCATAATCCTCAACTGCCTTTTCAAGGCTAGATACATATAGCCTTGCCATATCATGCTCAATCAGCATGCCAGTTATAGGTCCATTGTTTGCAAGCTTTGGTATTTCTTCACCCATTCTTATAAAGAGTATATTTTCCTCCTTAGCATGGTGGTATCCATCTGTGTAGCTCCTTATGAAATCAATTATCTTATAGAAATCCTTATAATCTATATCTCTTCCCTGCAAAACACCATAGGAATATTTCCTCATAACCTTTATCATACGCTTTACATTTTCATGCTCAAATATCATATCCTGTATCGATTTCACAAGAATACCTCCTATATATTAATTTTTGCTCTTTTCTCCATAACCTAACAGCCTTATTGCATTTATTATTACCAGCAGTACGCTTAGCTCATGGACCAACATTCCTGATGCCATAAACACTACTTTACCTAGTACTCCCAATAGCAGCAATACTGCAACTAAAATTGCAAAGTATATGTTTTGCTTTATATTTCTTACTGTAGCTCTGCTTAAGCCTATAGCATAGGATAATTTCTTAATTTCATCAGACATAAGGACTACATCTGCTGTTTCCATGGCCACATCTGCACCTTTTATGCCTATTGCAATACCTAAGTCTGCTGATGCTAAGGCTGGTGCATCGTTTACTCCATCACCAACCATAGCAGTGACTCCATATTTCTCCTGTAGTGTTTTTAGGACATTAACCTTGTCTTCTGGTAATAGCTCTGCATAGTATTCATCAATTCCCAACTCTTTTGATATAGCCTTAGCAGCCCTTTCATTATCCCCTGTCAGCATTACTACTTTCTTTATGCCTTTCCTTCGTAAATCCATTATGAGCTCCTTTGCATCTTCTCTTACAGTATCTGCTATGGATACAGCTCCTAATACATTTTCATTATTAGCTACAATTACTACTGTCTGGCCTCTTTCTTCTTCAGCTCTTATATAGTCATCCTTATCCTGTGGTAGTATTATTCCTTGTTCCTTCAAAAGCTTTCTATTTCCTATCAGGTATTCCCTTCCCTGAACTTTAGCCTTAAGGCCCTGACCCGTTATTATATCTACCTCTTCAGATGTTTCATTTAATGGACCATATTTCTCTTCATAAGCAGAAATTATGGCTCTAGCCAATGGATGCTCTGAATAGCTTTCTCCAATTGCAGTTATCTTTAATAGCTGATATTCATCTATACTAAATGCTTTAATCCTTGTTACCTTAGGCCTTCCTTCTGTTAGGGTACCAGTCTTATCGAAGGCTAATATCTTTGCCTTTCCCAGACCTTCTATTATCTCTCCGCCCTTTATCAATATACCATGTTTTGCACCGTTGCCAATACCTGCAACTATAGATACCGGTGTTGATATAACCAGTGCTCCAGGACATGCTATTACAAGTAAAGTAATAGATAATACCAAATCCATGGTAAATATATACAGCAATAATGAAAATACTATTATTCCAGGAGTATAGTATTTTGAAAACCTCTCTAGGAATTTTTGAGTCCTGGCCTTTTTATCCTGAGCTTCCTCCACCATTTCAAGTATTCTTGCAAAGGTTGTATCATCTCCTACTCTATCAGCTCTTATTTTCAAATATCCTGATTCTATAATGGTTCCTGAAAATACTGTATCATCTATAGTTTTACCTACTGGTATGGACTCTCCTGTAATTGCTGCCTGGTTTACATAGGCATTTCCTTCAACGATGGTTCCATCAACTGATATCTTCTCTCCAGGTTTAACAAGAACAATATCTCCTTCCTCCACATCATCTGGGGAAACCAGTATCTCTTTTCCATCCCTTATTACCCTTGCTTCATCTGGAGCCAGATCCAGAAGTGATTTAATGGAGGACCTGGTCTTTTCCAATGTCCTGGATTCTAAATAATCCCCCAACATAAATAGAAATGTAACTGCTGCAGCTTCCCAGTATTCCTTTAGGAATAATGCTCCTATTACTGCTATAGTAACCAGAGCATCTATTCCAAGTACCTTGTATTTTAGTGCAGAAAGGGCATTTCTAGCTATTGGATACCCTGCTATAAAGGCTGCTATAAGCATGGATGTATTTGTATACCATATATTTAGATCTGTTCGCTTTAGTATCAGGGATAAAATTATGAAAATCCCGGATACTAAAACCCTCCTGGCCTTATCTAATCTCATATTAATCACCTTTTCTATTTTTCCTTCAGTACTTTATATCCTAATCCTTCTATAATGTCCTTTATATCTTCAGCATCCACTATTGATTCATCAAATGTAACTTTTGCCTTACATGAGTTAAATAATACTTCTGCTTCCTCTACTCCTTTAGTTTTTCTCAAAGCCCCTTCAATTTTCATTGAACAGGATGGGCATGTTAGGGTTTCCAATTTATAAGTTTTAGTTATCATCTGAAATCCTCCTTTTACATCTTTTTATCTATTCTTTGTCTTTATTATAGGAAATATTAATAGCTGTTACTTTGATATAAGTCAAAATTAATAAAATATCTTAAAAAAGTTTCAGGGTGGAAAGTCTAATAAAATATCCACCCTGAATCCACTTATATAAACAACCTTTATAGCATAACCTCTAACTCATCCGCTGGTATAGGTTTACTAAAGTAATATCCCTGAGCCTTGTTACACCCCAGGCCTTTTAGTATATTTAGCTGCTCTTTTGTTTCTACTCCTTCTGCAGTCACAGATATATTGAACTTCTTCGTAAGCTCAATTATAGTACTGATTATTGCTATATTCATTTCGCCTTTCTCTATATTTTTTACAAAGCTCCTATCTATTTTAAGTTCATCTATTTTCATTTCTCCAATATACCTTAGATTAGAATATCCTGTACCAAAGTCATCCATTATTACAGATATTCCTAGCTTCTTAAGTTTGCATAATACTTCCAGAGTATATTGAATATCTGATATTGCAATGGATTCGGTTATTTCTATTGCCAAATATTTTGGGTCTATACACGTCTCTTCCAGTATTTTAGAAATTACATCCAGAAAATTGTGCCTCATAAATTGCCTTGCTGATATGTTTACAGATATGGGCACAGGATTAATCCCCATATCAATCCATTTTCGAATCTGCCTGCAGGCTTCCCTAATAACCCACTCCCCAATGGGATATATTAGTCCAACCTCTTCCGCCAGAGGAATAAATTCATTTGGATATATTAGTCCCTTTCTTGGATTATTCCATCGTATTAGAGCTTCAACATCCACTAAATTACCGGTATTTATATCTATCTTAGGCTGATAGTACAATACAAACTCCTCATTGGTAACTGCTTGTCTTAGTTCGTTTAATAAGATAAGATTATGATAGCCCTTTCTTCCAATATAATCCTGATATATAAAATAGCTATTTCTTCCCATATTCTTTGCTTCATACATTGCAATTTCTGCATTTTTTATGAGAGATATACTGTCTTCTCCACCTTCAGGATAATTAGCTACTCCTATACTGGCTGTTAAATATATTTCTATACCACCGTATATAACAGGCTCACTGAACTTCTCTATGATTCTATTTATTTTATCCTCTAATTCAGCATCTTTTGTTGAATCTATTATGAGTATTAGAAACTCGTCACCACCAGCTCTAGCTACCTGCTTTATTTCTGTCATTAGATTTTGCAGCATTGATCCAAATATCTTAAGTATATTGTCTCCAATATCATGTCCCAGACTATCATTTATATATTTAAACTTATCAAAATCTAAGTATAATACTGCCAGCTTCTCATATTCCCCTAAATTTTTAATGGCCTTATCAAGTGTTTCAGAAAAATTAATTCTATTTGGTAGTCCTGTAGATGAATCATAATAAGCTAAAGTATATATCCTATCCTGCTGGCTTTTTACCTCACTATATGCTATTTCCAGCTCTTTTGTTCTTTTTGTTACCTCATTCTTCAGTTTAGTATTCCATGTATAAAGGAATATCAGTATTAATACGATTACCGCTGCAGCAATCATGGCATAGTCTATAAATCTTCTTAATATAAGATTGCTAAATAATAATCTGTCTCCAAACCATTTCTTGTATATATCATCATATTCTCCGCTTTTCTTTATTCTATTTATTCCCTCGTTTAGTATTGAGTATGCTATATTGTCCTTGCTTAAGGTGACAGGTCCATAAGCAGTCTCTCCAAGAGGTTCTTCAAGAATCTTAACCTTGCTGCTATTTTTACTATCATTTAGATAATATAATGCTGTTATCTTGTTCCCAATAAATGCATCTGCCTCTCCTTCCAGCAAGGCCTTTATACCTTCTATTTGATCAGACTTAGGTACTAAGATAACATTTGAAAGTTTTTCAATTCTTTCCTCTTGAACATCCCCTTTTTGATAAGAAACTCTCTTTCCCTTTAAATCATCAATGGTGTTAATATAATCATTATCTTTCAACGTAATTATAGCATGATAATTGATAACAGTAGGATGAGTAAAAGCATATCTACTGCTTCTCTCTTCTGTTTTAGACATGCCTTGGATTGCATCTACTTCTCCCTTTTCTAAAGCATTTATTGCATCTTCCCATTTCATAGGTATAACCTCAATTTCTACATCCATGGCACTCTCTATTGCCTTCATAATATCCACATTATATCCACTATAATTTCCATTTTCATCAATAAATTCGTATGGTGCAAAGTTATTATCCCCAGCTACTCTTATTTTCACCTTATTTTTACTTTTATCATTTATAACTCTGTTTTCTGCACCAATATTTATCTTTACAATGATTGACACTACAATAGTTAATACTATGATGAACAATATTTTCTTTTTCATCAATATCAACCCTTTACGAATATAGAAATTTACTAATAATTTCTACACAAAGTAACAAATTCCTTCAATTTTTTTAATAATATATAATTATAAATATATAGTAAACACTTTAGGATTTTTAAATCATTCTTCTTTAGGATTGGCTAACTCCACTTTAACCTTTATCCCTTTTATTCTCCTGTTGTCAAGCTTACTAACTAATTTATCGGCATAATCACCCTTTACAGAAACAAAAGTAAATTTATCAAACATGTCAATATCTCCTATGCTTTTTTTAGGTATTCCTGCTTCATTTATTATTGCACCTAATATATGCCTTGGACTTACTCCTTTTTTCTTTCCTACATTAATGTATACCCTTTTTAGGGTATCATTTCCCCCCGTACCAAAATCTACTGAATCCAGTTCACTGTGTTTACCTATCTTATTGCTTTCCAAATAGAATTTTAATAAACAAGCTGCAATATCATAAGAGGTGAAATCCTCTTCAAGCAGTACATCTAACATATTTTCATATCTATCCAGCTGACCTCTTTGTATTTCTTCTCTTATCCTTTCTATCAGTATATTGCTTTGCCTATCCTCCATATCCTTTAGCGTTGGAATATTCTTCCTCTTAATTTTAGTCTTTGTATACTTTTCAATAGTTTTAATCCTGTGAAAATCCCTATTTGTAACAAAGCTTATTGCAACTCCCTCTCTGCCTGCCCTAGCTGTTCTGCCAATTCTGTGGACATAGTTTTCCTCATCCTGTGGTATGTCATAGTTGAACACAATATCTACATCATCAACATCTATACCTCTTGCTGCCACATCAGTTGCTACAAGTATATCTATATTGCCACTTCTAAATTTGCTCATTACCTTATCCCTTTGAGACTGCTTCAAATCTCCATGTAGTCCATCTACAAAATAGCCTCTTCCTTGCAATTCTATTGTAAGCTCATCAACCTTTTTCTTTGTATTGCAAAATACTAAGGACAGTTTGGGATTTAGTATATCTAATAGACGGGACAATATCTCTGTCTTCATATGTTCTTTTACTTCCAAATAATACTGCTCTACTTTAGGCACTGTTAATTCTTTTGGCACTACCTTTATTATTTCAGGGTTTTTTTGATATTTTTTAGCAAAGTTAAGTATTTCATCAGGCATTGTTGCTGAAAAGAAAACTGTCTGCCTTGTATCAGGAAGTTTATTAATTATGAATTCTATGTCGTCTCTAAACCCCATATCAAACATCTCATCAGCTTCATCTAATACTAATATATTTACATTGTCCAGTTTCAAAGTCTTTCTCTTAATATGGTCTATTACTCTTCCTGGTGTTCCCACTACTATTTGTATACCCTTTTTCAGGGCTTTTATTTGCCTTTCAATTGGTTGCCCTCCATATACAGGTAATACATAGGTGCTTTTGTACTTTGATAGCCTCTTAATCTCTTCTGCCACTTGAATTGACAGCTCTCTTGTTGGGCACAGTATCAAAGCCTGAAGTGATTTATTGGATCCATCAGTTTTTTCCACTATTGGTATTCCAAAAGTAGCTGTTTTCCCAGTACCTGTTTGCGCCTGGCCAATTATATCCTTACCCTCCAGTAGGCGTGGTATGGCTTGTGACTGTATTGATGTCATCTCTTCAAATCCCATATCCTCAACTGCCTTGCATATATCCTCCGAAAGGTTTAATTCCTCAAATCTCATTCTCCTCATTACTTACATCCTTTCCTAATATTTTCCATTACCTAACCAATTTAGTATATATGTAATATGGCTTTTTTGCAATAAAAATATTATATAAAGAGAAATTATTAAATTATTTCGAGTTTCTAAAAATTCTTGTTGAATTCTCTTTCATTTGAGAGTATTATATTAATGAATATAAAATCGAAGGGATGAGATAGAAACATGAGATGGAGTTTAGATGATCTATATCCTTCTTTTGAGTCTGAAGAATATTTATTCGATTTAAAAAAGCTTGATGATAGTATAGAAAACTTTGTAAACTGGTCAGATGCAAATTTAAGTTCCTTAGACAATCCAGAACATAAAATAGAGACCTATCTAAAAATGCTCATAGATTTTACAACGTTGTTTTCAAAGCTTGCATCTTATCCTAGCTTAATTACTTCCGTAGACGCCAAAAACGAAACCGCACTAAGATACCTGGACAAATTACATTCAAAGCATACATTAACCACAAAGGCAAATATTCAGTTTCAAAATTTTATAGGAGCTTTGGACAACCTGGATGAAATAATAGAAAAATCCGAATTCCTAAAGGAGCACAGCTTTTACCTAAAAGAGATAAAATTTAATACAAAGTACTTGTTAAGCGAAAAAGAAGAAATAATTATATCAAAGATGAAAAACACAGGCTCAAGAGCTTGGTCAAAGCTACAAAATATAGTTACCTCCACTTTACTGGTGGACATTGAAATAGATGGTGAAATGAAAAAGCTTCCTCTTCCAGTAGTCAGAAACATGGCTCATAATAAGGATGCAGAAATGAGGAAAAAGGCTTATGAAGCTGAATTGAATTCATACAGTAAAATTGAGGAATCATCAGCTGCAGCTTTAAATGGCATAAAAGGTGAAGTATTGACTATAAGTGAATTAAGAGGATATAAATCTCCCCTTGAAGAAACATTAATAAACTCCAGAATGGATGAAGAAACTTTAAATGCCATGTTCGATGCAATTAAAGAGTTCTTACCTGAATTCCATAAATACTATAGAAAAAAGGGAGAAATACTAGGGCACAGAAACGGACTGCCTTTCTATGATATGTTTGCTCCTGTAGGCAATATGGATAAAACTTATACATATGAAGAAGCAAAGGATTATATTGTTAAAAATTTCAAAACCTTTAGTGATAGACTAGCTGACTTTGCTGAAAATGCTTTTAACAATAGATGGATAGATGCTGAACCTAGGGAAGGTAAAAGAGGTGGGGCTTTCTGCTCAAATCTTCACCCAATTAAGCAAAGCAGAATTTTAGCTAATTTCAGTGGCAGCTTCGACAATGTTCTCACATTAGCACATGAACTAGGACATGGATACCATGGGTATTGCTTAAAGGATGAATCCATTTTAAACAGCAGATACCCAATGCCCATAGCAGAAACTGCTTCAATATTCTGCGAAACCATTGTTATGAATGCAGCCTTAGAAGAAGCAAAGGATGAAGAGAAGCTAATCTTAATTGAAAAATCTATACAGGATGCAGGGCAAGTGATTGTAGATATATATAGCAGATTCCTGTTTGAATCTGAATTATTTGAAAGAAGAAAGGACCACTCCCTGTCTGTCAAAGAGCTAAAAGAAATGATGTTAGATGCTCAGAAGAAAGCTTATGGAAATGGATTAGCACATGAGTATCTGCACCCATATATGTGGATTAATAAGACACATTATTATTATGCAGATAGGAACTTCTACAATTTCCCCTATGCCTTTGGATTATTGTTTTCCAAGGGATTATACGCTAAATATCTTGAGGACAAGGAAGGCTTTGTGGAAAAATATAATAATTTCCTTCGTGCTACAGGAAAGAACAGCATTGCTGATGTAGCTAAAATAATGGGAATTAATGTCCATTCCATAGACTTCTTTAGAAGCTCACTTGAACTCATTAAAAAAGATATTGATACATTCATTTCACTAGCAGATAAACTTGGAAAGTAGGTATTTATAATATGAATATATTGCCCAATTTTAGTACTGAGGAGAGGATATTCCTTTTCTACCTGGTTGTAATAAATACCATCACTTTATTGGCATTTATGATAGATAAGCTTAAAGCCAAAAATAACAGCTGGAGAATTAGTGAGAACACACTAATTTTATTATCAATAATTGGCGGTTCTTCAGGTGCTCTTTTAGGTATGGTAATGTTTAGGCACAAGACAAACAAGCTTAAATTTTATATTGCTATTCCTGTTATATTTATTATACATAGGATTTTAGAAGTATATATATTTAGCCATCTCATTTAAACTAAAGGGATTCTATTAAGAGTCCTTTTAGTTTTTTTGTACACATATTTTTGAAAAAAAGAAGGTTTTTTTTATTGCATGTAGAATGTACCAATAGGTAATTTTTGATTTGATCTGGAAAGAGGTTAAAAATCATGGGGAAGAATAGTAATGACAAGCTATGCATTATGATTATCCCTGGTACAGCTAAAGTCAAAAGACTAACTATTCCTTCATGGTTACCCAAAGCAATTCTTATAGCTATAGCCTTAATATTTCTATCTGTTGTATTAGCCTTCAATAATATATATTCATCCTATGAAGATTTAAAGGAAATGTACAATGTTAAGACTACGGAAATAGATGAACTTAAAAGACAAAATGAAGATAAAAATGCTCAAATCAGTAATCTTAAGGCACAAACCAATATGCTATACGAAAAATCAGCTGAAATTGATAATAAGCTAGCAGAAATTGATAAGCTTCAAAGACAACTGGAAAAGATGGCTGGAATCCAAAGCACATCTAGAGGAGAAGGAATAGCTAAATATAACAAGTTACAAGCTGAAGATTCTGTAGATAGATTGCAGGTTCTCATGTATACACTGGATTCAAAGGAAAAGGAACTACAGAATTTCATAGCAGATATGGAAGAAAGGTTTGAATACCTGGAAGCTGTACCAGACCTATGGCCAACAAGTGGAAGAGTCACTTCGAGATTTGGCACAAGAAAAGATCCATTTTACAAAGGAACCGCATACCATGAAGGAATAGACATAGCAAATTCAGTAGGCACTGATATAGTAGCATCAGCTAAAGGAACAGTTATATTTGCAGGTTACAAAAGAGGCTATGGAAAAGTTATAATAATAAATCACGGAAATGGCTACGAAACACTATATGGCCATAATAGCAAATTGTTAGTATCTGCTGGAGACAAAGTTGAAAAGGGTCAAGTCATTGCAAAGATGGGTAACACAGGAAGAAGCACCGGGTCTCATCTACATTTTGAAATACATAAAAATAACAAGGTCATAAATCCACTATCAATATTAAAATAAGTATAAGGGGGATAAATAGTGTTTCGAAAGAAGGAAGAATATACTCAAAATATTGATTCTCTCATAGGTGAAAATATCAAGATCATTGGAAAAATTGAAGGCACCGGAAGCTTGAGAGTTGATGGATATATAGAAGGGGATATGGACTATAAAGGTGATGTGGTTATAAGCAAGACAGGAAGAGTAAAAGGAAACATAATTTGTTCAAATATATCCATATCTGGAATCGTAGATGGAAATATAGATGCTAATGGAAAGTTAACTATATTAGATTCTGGGAAAGTAATAGGAGATGTGGATGTTTATAATATAGTAATCCACGACAGTGGATTCTTCCAAGGCAATTGTAAGATGAGAGACAAAAACATAGAAGAAGGTAATATAACGGATTAAGATAAAGGTCAGTAGGAAAATCCCACTGACCTTTATCTATAGGCTATGAGTCTATTTGCCTTATGCTTACACCAAAGTACGCTGATAAGCTTGCATAGCCTTCTAAAACTCCAATACTAAGGCAAGTAAGACCCTTCGTCAGCAGTGATAATACTGCCCGTCTCAGGGTGACAAAGCATGTCATTCTGAACGAAGTGAAGAATCTATTGACTCATCCAAGAATTTTTTAACCTCTATTTATGAAATTTTTCAGCTTATAGTTTCCTGCACTGAATAGTGCTACTATCATGAGAAAGACTACAATAGCATTTGGAAATAGTTTTAAATTATCCACACTATCTAATAGCCAATAAATAGGAGTAAGTTTACCAAGATTTTTAACTACAAAGGGCACTTTAGGGAAGGCGTCAGGCTCTAAGGCAATTAGACTTAAGAATATGCTGCTTATACTAAATATCACTGCCCCAAAGGATACTAATCCCTGTTCTTCAAATACTCTAGTCAAAAACATTGTAAAGGTAATGGAAAATAGGCTAGCTAACATTATGTTTACCAAAGCTATATAGAAATTAGAAATTGTGAATCCTATTAGAATCTTAGATACAAATAGAATTGCCAAATTTATGGTAACCTGTAAAACAAGTATGGATAAGCATAAGCTTCCCAATATCTCATAGCCAGTATTTGCTGTAGACATTGCTCTCGACAATATATTCTGCTTTTTCATGCCTACCATCTTCTCTCCAATGGAGCTGGAGGAGAGTACAATGAAATATATTATCATCATCATTGCCAATTCAAATTTACCGTCAACCTTATTTTCATCTAATTTTGTAACCTTTGTTCTAGTTTCGTAACCTAGGGATTCATTTCTAAGTCCAAGGATTCCATTTTTAAATAGTATCTCATTTTTTATTCTTTTATTAATCTCATCTTCTAGTTTTAGCTCAAAGGCTAAGGTGGCATTTCCTTCTTCTCTTTTGAAGGATTGGATATTTGGTTTTTCTCCATTTTGTATTCTCTCTGTAAAGTCTTCTGGTATTTGATATACTGCAACTACTTCGTTTCTCTCTAAAAGCTCCAGAGCTTTATCCTCTGCATCGTAAAATATGTTTTCAGATATGCTCATCTCTTTAAGAATCTCTTCTCCATACACTCCCTTATCCTTTACATTAAAGGCTATATTTGAATCCACTGTATAATCTCCCTTACTTACCATCAGATTTATACCCA
>ENA-OWOZ01000370-OWOZ01000370.1-bioreactor-metagenome-genome-assembly--contig:-NODE-370-length-59478-cov-93.664854_pt1 | contig 59478 bp, 59 predicted proteins | sample MGYA00238140_ERZ651804 | MGnify/ENA primary metagenome ERZ651804 (study PRJEB26910, sample SAMN07631232) | bioreactor metagenome | isolation source: Switchgrass digestor | place: USA: Dartmouth...
CATTATTATCGACTCCCACTTATATAATTAACATTATGTTAATCTACAAGCAGAAGTTTGTGAATAGGTGGGGAATTTTCTTTCCCGAAACCGGGTAATTTAATTTTACCACTGACAATATGGAAAGGCAAAACACAGTTTTGTGATTGTCGCTTCATTTCTGAAAATTTAAATTTATTGTTTTCAAAACTTAAGGCCGACAAGTTCTTTGTTGGTTTAAACGTAGAAGAGTTTTGCACTAAATCGGCATCTTTTCTTGCTGAACTAAATATGATACATCCCTTTAGGGAAGGTAATGGCAGGGCAATTCGCGAATATTTCAGATGCCTGGCTCTTAAATGCGGATACAGAATAGATTGGTCCCTGACCGATAAAGATAAGTTGTTAAATGCATTTATATATGCAGTGGATAAGTATAATTCAAGGCTGGTTGAGTGCGTTTACGATATCATTGAAAACAAATAAGCATTTAAGAATATCCCAATCAATTCAACCGAGAAAAAACTCTAAATCAGCTAACTATATTCATGTAAAACATCTTATATTCTTAAACCTACACCCGTTATTTCATTCACAGATAATGTTTCAAATTTATTTTGAAAGTTGTAAAATTAAATGCCGTAATATAATAGAAAACTCATAGTAATCCATTGAATAATGTTTAACGACCAAGAATAACATAAGCAAAGAAACCCAAGAGTTATAAATTAATAATAACGCAGAATAAAAAAACCTTGAAACATTGATTTAACTCTGCTTCAAGGCTTTATTTTTAGAGTCCAAAACCCAAACCAAACTGGTGCACTCATCCTTATAATTGAGGTTGTATATCAATATCAATATAATCTATTTTATAACCAAAGATAGAATCAACAAAATATACATTATAATTAACTAGATATTTTTTTCCGTTTAATTCAATCGGTTTGTTATAGGTTAAAGTATAGCTACTAGTTAATTTTTCAGGAGGCTGAATTTGCTGAAATATCTCATCTGCATCAAACCAAGTCTTAATACTTCTGAACGTTTTTTCATCTACTAAACGTCTTAGTCTTGATGAAAGAGATTTGTAACTGATTAATCCATTTTCATCAAATGATGCGGTATAACCCTCTCCAATTAATGTAGCTGACATAATCAAATTATTGCAATTATTTTTTCTGATTATCAAATAGCTTACCGTTAGACTTCCAATTAATATAGCTATTAAGATTATTATGGAACATCTCTTTTTCATAATTGTCCCCCAACTCAGTACACTTATGAGTGTAGTTATCTTATCAATTCACCAGTTATGGTATTTATAATTATTTTACCAAAATGGAAGCCTTGAGTATTGAATTCTTTCTGATCATGTTTTTCATTTCCTGTATCAATTTTTCTCCAGTTGTATTTTATCTTTTTAATCTTTTACTACATATTTCTACCGTTATACCTTCACTATTTTTTAAAATAAATGGTATACCACATAAGGTTTGAATAAAGTTTATAGTGCTAAATAACTTTATACTATTTCAACACCAATAAATTGTAATTCACATCAAGTATTGTAGGGTTTGAGAATAAGCAAAAACCCCTGAAGTACTGAATACTTCAAGGGTTTCATTTCTGGAGCCCTCAACCAGGATCGAACTGGTGACCTCATCCTTACCATGGATGCGCTCTGCCTACTGAGCTATGAGGGCAAACAAACCTCGGTGGAGCGGGTGATGGGAATCGAACCCACGCAGTCAGCTTGGGAAGCTGATATTCTACCATTGAATTACACCCGCCTAAAAATCGAAGCATATAAAATTATACCACTAAAACTCATAATAGTCTAGTGGTAATTTGTTCATTTACTTAAATTATTGCTTAGATTCTTCAAGATATTTTTCCAATTTACGTTTTACTCGCTGTAGCGCATTATCAATTGATTTTACGTGACGATCCAGATCATTTGCTATTTCCTGATAAGATTTGCCCTCAAGATACAAGGACAGCACCTCGCACTCCAAGCTGCTAAGGATTTCTCCCATTTTTTCTTCAATGTCCAAAAACTCTTCCCTGTTGATAACCATTTCTTCAGGATCATTTATAGCGTCTTCACTAATAATATCCATGAGGGTGCGATCGGATTCGTCATCAAAAATTGGCTTGTTTAAAGAAATATAAGAATTTAAAGGTATGTGTTTCTGTCTTGTTGCTGTTTTAATAGCAGTAATAATCTGCCTTGTAATGCAAAGCTCGGCAAATGCTCGGAATGATGAAAGCTTGTCCTCCCTAAAATCCCTTATAGCCTTATAAAGTCCGATCATGCCTTCTTGTATAATATCCTCTCTGTCTGCTCCGATTAGAAAATACGTTCTTGCTTTGGCACGTACAAAACCTTTGTATTTATTGATCAGGTATTCGAGGGCTTTTGCATTTCCAGCTCTGGTTTCATCTATTATTTCTTCATCTAGCATTGAAGCAAAAGATCTAACTACTTCAACTTGCACATTTGACTTCAAAGTAATGCCCCCTCTTGTTATAGATTAATTACTATAAATATAGAGAATAAATGCTGTAAGAATAGAGGATAATATATAATGCCCTGCAAATTATGAAGTCAAAGGTTCTTACAATAAGGCATACTACGATTATTATATTTTAAAAAGAATACTGTGTCAAGAACCCTTTTAAAACCAAAGTTGCCTGCCTTTTGAGGGTATTCTATCTATCCAATAGCCTTTTAAAATGCCTTACATTTAATCAGCCTCCTTTGCAATATAACACAGAGCTGTAAATTTTTACATATATGTTCTATTGCCTTTGGAGTATTGATTAATGCCCCTCTCTCATATATATATATCGACAACTTTTATTTTTTTTGTATAGCTAATTTTCAAAAATAAAAAAAATTATTTAATTTTCTGCTTTTTTATATAATATAATATACAAAAATTAACTTTAATGCCAGCAATTAGAAAAATTAACCTCCCGATAAATATGCGGAAGGCAGTATTTTCAAGTTCTATTCTAAAACATTATCCTCATTAATAACATCATTATAACTAGTAGGCGGCAATAGCACAATAACTCAATTTAAGGAAATTCAGACTTCATTTGCTCCTTTGCTTTAAAACTTCATACATAACTATCGCACCGGCAACTGCTGCATTAAGGGATGAAATTTTTCCCTTCATAGGGATGTTTACAATAAAATCACATTTTTCACTGACAAGTCTGCTCATTCCCTCCCCTTCACTGCCTATTACCAAAGCAACCGGTCCTTTTAAATCTGCTTCAAAGAAAGACTTTTCCCCCGACAGATCCGTACCGACTATCCATAAATTCTGTTCTTTGAGATATTCAATGGTCTGGCTTAAGTTGGTAACCCTGGCTACCGGAACATACTCTATTGCACCTGCCGATGCTTTTGATACAGCTGCAGTAAGACCAATGGCTCTTCTTTTGGGTATAACAACACCATGGGCACCAACGGCATCTGCAGTCCTCAATATTGAGCCCAAATTCTGGGGATCGGTTATTCCATCCAACAATATAACAAAGGGATCCTCACCTTTGGATTTTGCAATTTCAAGGATGTCTTCCACTTCGACATATTCCTTTGCAGCCACGAAGGCAATTACTCCTTGATGGGCATGGGTTGCAGATATCTTATCTAAGCTTATCCTGTCGGTTTCCTGAACAACAATTCCCTTCTCCCTTGCAAGGGCAATTATTTGCTTAATCGATCCTTCCTTGTCACCTTTCGATATCAATATCTTATTTATAGTCCTATCGGCCCGGATAGCCTCAAGAACAGAATTTCTTCCTTCAAGCATATCAGTACTTTCATTCACATCTTTGTTATTTTCCGCTATATCAATGTTTCTGTTATCTCTTCGAAACTTATTCTTATTTAAATCTCTTTTTTTATTTGCCATTTTATTCCACACTCTCTCTTATAATCTTTATTAATATTCATATCACAAATAAGTATTTTACATACATCCTTACAAGAACAATATCTTCAATTATCTAAAACGGCCAAAAAAATTCAGAGTACCAATCAGCCCTCTGAAATAGCCATCTTTAAAATTTCCATCAACCGATCATTATCTCTTTTCAAATACAGATAACCAATCAAAGACTCAAAACCCGTTGCATATTTATATTCAGTAACATCGGCGTTCTTTGGGATAGTACCCGATTTGGCATTTCTTCCCCTTCTTACCACATCAAGTTCATCAGGATTAAGCTTTTCCATAATACGGTGAATAATATCCGATTGTGCTTTAGCTTTTACATATTCAATAGAACGCTTATGAAGTTTATGCACAGGTACATTACCTTCACTTATTAAATAAGTACGTATAAAAACCTCGTACACGGCATCTCCAATGTAGGCCAACACCAGAGGTGCCATGTTATTTATATCACTTTCACTGAAATTAAACTGATCTAAAATTTTATCAAAGGTGTTTTCAATCATAAATTCATTCCTTAAATCCGAATTTTTTACTTGTGCCCCTATTAAGAACAGCTGTTAACAATAGAGGCACTTCAAAATACTATATTCTCTTCCATTTTACTCCCTGTGGAGTATCCTCAAGAACAATTCCCATATCCTTTAACTTGTCCCTTATTTCGTCAGCCAACTTCCAATTCTTTTCCTTCCTTGCCTGCTGTCTGAGATTTATAAGCTCTTCTATCTCACTGTCGAGTTTGTCTTCTTTCTGCTTCTGTGCTATACCCAATACGCCCCCAAGTTCCCTTATCAATGAATGGGAGAAATCGATTATCGCTTTGGAAGACTTCGAATTTGCAGTAATATTGGAATTTACCTCCTTAACTATATCAAATATTGCTGCAATAGCATCGGCAGTATTGATGTCATCGTCCATAGCCTCTATAAACTTTCCTTTTAGTCCAAGGAGTTTGTTTTGAAATTCCTTTTCTACCTCGGACATCTCCCTGTCCTCTGCATGCTCCCTTAAATACAAAAGGTTGTCAATGCAGTTGTATATTCTCTCAAGGCTGTTTTGCGCCTGTTCCAACAGTTCCAAACTGAAGTTTATAGGACTTCTGTAGTGTGCCGACAGCATAAAAAAGCGTATTACCTCATAATCGAATTTTTGTGCAATTTCCCTTACTGTAAAGAAATTTCCCTCAGATTTTGACATCTTTTTATTATCTACATTTATGAATCCATTATGCATCCAATACCTTGCAAACGGTTTACCGGTAGCTGCTTCACTCTGTGCTATCTCATTTTCATGGTGAGGGAAAACAAGGTCCTGACCTCCGCTATGAATATCTATAGTCTCACCAAGGTATTTATTGGCCATGGCAGAGCATTCAATATGCCATCCTGGTCTTCCCTTGCCCCAGGGACTATCCCAGGCCGGTTCGCCGGGCTTTTGCGCCTTCCATACAGCAAAGTCCATTGGATCCTGTTTTCTTTCATCAACATCTATCCTTGCCCCAAGTTCCAAATCATCAAGGGACTGATGTGAAAGCTTGCCGTATTCCTTAAACTTTTTGGTACTGAAATATACATCTCCGTCTACATTGTATACAAATCCTTTATCCTCGAGCTTTTTTATAAGTTCTATTATAGCATCAATATTCTCGGTTGCCTTAGGATGTACAGTTGCCTTGCCAATACCAAGACCTTCCGCATCTATAAAATATTCATTTATAAATTTTTCAGCCAATTCCTTTACGGTTATACCTTCTTCATTCGCCCTTTTAATCATTTTGTCGTCTATGTCGGTAAAGTTTTGCACAAATTTTACTTTATACCCCTTATATTCAAGATATCTTCTGACTGTGTCAAATATAATGAATGGCCTTGCATTTCCAATGTGGAAATAGTTATATACCGTCGGTCCGCAGGAATACATCTTGACTTCCTTTTCATCTAAGGGTACGAACTCTTCTTTCTTTCTTGTCAAAGTATTATAAATTTTCATTATTATCTCCTTCCTTTGCTTCCGTTTTGTACATTTCTTCAAAAATCTCCCTCGGCATCTTCTTAATGGTCTCATCTATTTTAATACCGTGCTCTTTAGCTACAATATTCTCTAAATTTTCAATCCTTTGAATTATCTTGCACAATTCCTGGGCAACGGGGTCCGGAATATTTACATGGTCAAGCTCGAAAGACGGACTAATCTTCTTATTTCCTCTTCTCACTGCCTTCCCGGGTACTCCCACCACTGTTGTGTTAGGTTCCACCTCACTTAACACAACAGCATTGGCCCCTATCCTAGAATTATCCCCAACCTTAAAAGGACCGAGTATTTTTGCACCCGTACTTATCAACACATTATTACCTATGGTAGGATGCCTTTTACCGACATCCTTCCCCGTTCCACCAAGGGTAACATTATGATATATTGTACAGTTGTCACCAATTTCTGCAGTCTCGCCAATGACAACACCCATTCCATGATCTATAAAAAGACCTTTCCCTATTACAGCTCCCGGATGAATTTCAACACCGGTAAGAAATCTCGATATTTGAGAAACCAAGCGGGCAATAAAAAACATTTCTTTTTTGTAAAGCCAATGGGCCAAACGGTGAAAACATACCGCATGAAATCCGGGATACAGCAAAATTACTTCAAGAACACTTTTTGCTGCCGGATCTCTTTCAGCTATTGACTTTGCATCATCCAACATTTGCCTAAACATGGCCAAAACCCCCGAAAATTTTTAGATTATGATTATATTTCCCACTAGAGTTTCTTAACATAACATAATTTAAGCTCTTTTTATATACCTTCCAAATCTTTTCAATTCGAAAGGATAAAATGCTTTTCATTGCCTTTATTTAAATATTTTTTAATATCCGGTATATAATGTTAAAACCTATTGCCTATAAAATCATCCCCTATCAAAGTATATGAAAGGGTTCAAATTCATAATACCTTGATAAAAAACCTGTTTAAATTAAAAAACCTCCTATAAAAATTATAGAGGCGTTTTAATTTCGCGGTTCCACTCTAATTGGGAAAACCCATCTTATTCGCATAACGGAGCGTCTCCGTGAAAGTCTACTCTGTACCTTTTGTACGTTTTCGACCTTCCGATTCATGGGTGCACTTCACCTGTCCATTGCCCCGGAGATGCTTTCAGCCGCTGACATCTCCTCTCTGCAGGGGATAGGCAGATTACTCTACCCAATCATCATCTTTAACCAATTGTAATCGGTTATTTATTATAACATTTTACCAAAGACATGGGATAAAGTAAATATAATAAAAGTTATTCCTTTCATAAATCAAAAACGCAAATAATAGAAAACAACAATTGAATAAAAAAAAGATAATTATCAATAATATTAGTGAAAAGCATTTTGTTGCATACGTTAACGAAAGGATGTGATATATAATGGCTAATTTTAATTCACGGGCAGAAGGCTATGGTATAACGCACTTTATTATCAGGCTCGTGGTGGGTGCAATTGTCCTCGGAGTAACTGCAGCACTGACTCCCGGTTTCACAATTTCCGGAATTTGGCCGCTGCTACTTGCCACGGTAGTCCTTGCTGTTTTAGACTATTTGGCACTAAAGCTTCTTGGTGTAAATGCCACCCCCTTTGGCAGAGGAATTGCCGGTTTTATACTCGCTGCAGTAATAATATATGTAACCCAGTTTTTCATTGTAGGATACAATGTCACTTTAGTTGGTTCAATAATAGGTGCGTTAATTTATGGAATCATTGATGCAATAATTCCCGGAAAGTCAATGTAGTGCAATAATAAATTATTGCTGAAGCATTATTAATTTTACTACATTAAATTACAATTGGTATTTCGCATAAGAAATTTGAGGTCAATAGCCAGATATATATAATTTCCCAAAGGTAAGAATCATACTGAAAACAAACACAAAATTAAGGCTTTGGAAAACCAAAGCCTTAATTTTGTTATATTTGATACCCAAAATGCCGTTTCTCCTATATTTCGACACCTAGCCCCTGCTAGGTGGGTGTCCTGTTGACAACCGCTGTCTTCCCCTGCCGTTGCACACACCTTAAGGCATGTGGCGGAATTATCTTGAGGCCTGACATATGGTTATCAAACTCCGAACTCCCTTTCGTCAAATGTAGGTTCAAAATTATAGGATCTTTCGAACATCCCAGGCTTTTGAATTAAACTGTTGTCTAATTACAAACTTATTATATCATCAGACAAGCTGTCAAAACAAACAATGCTATATACATTTAAAGTCTGTAAACAACGGATATTTTTATTAAACTTTCTTATTCTTAATAAATCTAATTCTCTTATTGTCTTATAATTTTAAATGCTTTAAATTCAAATATTTCAGGACTTTTTTCCTTTAATAACCATGGTAATATAATCCACATCTCAGTTCAGATATGTCCAAACCTGCTTTAGTTTATTTATACCTAAGTGCCTATCTTGTTTTCCCTTGCATAGTAAAAAAGATACTGCTGTGCAAAACCTGCCAAATCTCCAAAATACTCTCTCGCAAACTTCTGAATCTCACCAAAACCTGCCTCTCTTTTAAAATAAAGTTCTCCCATTACTCTCCTTACCCATACATCTGTCGGAAAAACGTCATATTTTGTACCGCTGTAAAGCAAAACACAGTCAGCAACCTTAGGTCCCACACCAGGAAATTTCATAAGTTCTTCCCTTGCACTGTCGGTATCCATTTGAGATAACTGCTTAAGGTCAACTTGTCCTACGCTTACCATTTGGGAAGAATTCAGGATATACTTGCATCTAAATCCGCCCTTACAAACTTCCAGCTCTTCTACGTTAGACTGTGCAAGCTTATTTACATCGGGAAAAGAGTAATATTTATTCCCATCCATCATTAATTCATCTCCATATAATCTCGCAATTATCTCAACTGTCTTCATTATTCTGGGAATTCTGTTATTGGCCGAAATAATGAAAGATATTAAAGTTTCCCAAATATCCTGTTTTAAAAGCCGTATACCCCAGCCAAAATCAATGGCTTTCTGCATAATATCGTCTTTCATCACAGCTTCTTTGACTTGACCATAATCCCTTCCCAAATCAAAGTAGTCAAACCATATATTTTTAAAATCTTCCAAATTGGTGTTCTTCAACACAAGTACACCATCATCAATACTTACATTAATTACTTTTCCCTTTGCAACCCCTGTATAGCTCCCATCTTCCTGCCTAATCCATCGAAAGCACTGCCCGCACTCAAAAGTATGTACAGCATTAAAGTCTTTTATATTTTCTACAATAATGCTGTTTTCTTCCTGACTTATTTTATATCCCTTGTACTCCATATCATCACCGTATTCCATATTATCATTTATTACAATTTTCATTAATACTTTTGCTATATATAATACCCTTTTTTTCTGCTATAATTTATAATAACGCAATAGTTTTAACTACTAATAAAAAAATAATCTGAAAGGATATTATTTATGAAGGAAAAGATTTATACAATACCGGTTACTGATGCTTTCAAAACCGAATGTGAATGTCCTCTCTGCATATTGGAAAAAAAGCTTGAAGATGAAAATATTGAGTATGTTTTAGGCCCTTTTCTAATGGAACCGGATGGAAGAATGATAACCAACGAAAAGGGTTTTTGCAGGCTTCACTATGAAATGCTTTATAACACACAGGCAAACCGGTTAGGTTTAGGTCTCATTATAGATACCCACATGTGCGAGCAAAATTCGAAATTGAAAAAGGCATACGAAGAAAACGCTGAAAATCTCAGGAAAGAATCGGAAATATCAATGATTAAGAATTTCTCTGCAAAGTTTACCTCCAAACAGACTGAAACCGGCAAATTCGTTGACCGGCTTGTAGACATGCTTTCCAATTTGGAAAACTCCTGCACCATTTGCAGTCGTTTGGAACAGACCATGGACAGATATATTGATGTAATTTTTTATCTGTATTTTAAAGAAGAAGAATTCAAAAACCTGTTTAATAATCAAAAAGGTTTTTGTTTAAAACATCTCAGGCAATTATTGATAAGTACCAAAAAGTATCTCGGTCCTAAAGAAACTGCAATTTTTGTAAATAATCTCATGTCGATGCAGATACAAAACATGGAACGCATACAAAAGGAAGTAAACTGGTTCACCAAGAAATTCGATTACCGCTATAATGACGAACCTTGGGGAAATTCAAAGGATGCTTTGTTAAGAAGCATACAAAAATTAGTAGGCCACTGCAATCTTAAATAAAAAACCTTGTATAAAAAGTGCACTTTAGCATTCTGAAAATTAGAAATACTAAAGTGCACTCGGTATCCTTTTCTGATCTACCACAAGCCCCTTAGCAGTGATATCCAGCCTTTGTATATTTAAAGCAGTGAGCCTTTCAACTTCCTCAGCAACTTTCTGCTGAACCTCTTTAAGCAAAGGTCTTATCAAATATCCATAAACTAAGATTAAATCCATTTCAATATATATTCCATCAATATGATTTTCAGCTCTGAACCGGGATATTCTGCTTACTCCTTCAATCTTAGATGTAACATGTTCCACTATCTGATATATGGCATAATCGGAAATAGTGTAATTTCCCATATAACTGAAAGTAGGCCTTACAACCGATTTCTCACCTACCAGTTGAAATCTTCCTTTTCCTTTTCTTCTAAATACCTGCAAAGGGTCCAGAAAGTAACCGGAAAAGTCTTTTTTTATTTCAAAGGTAGGAACAGGTATAACATGCTTGCCTTGTTCTCTCCTTGTGGCAAGGGCCTGTTTAATTTCAAACTCGGTTGCCACATCCTGTATATATATTCTTTCAGACACCTCAGGCAGTCCAAGCCGTTTTACTATGGCATCAACCATACCGTCGGATGTACCTAAAACAAGTACAGACTCAGGTTTATAGATTTCAAAGGCACGTTTCACCTCGTTGGCATGTGCATCGTCGGTAAATAAAGCTCTCTTTATTGATGCGATTTTCGTCTTTTCCTTTTTAGCAGAAGTTCCCGCTATTATACGTGCACCTTTAATAAGTATACCGTCATCAATTATACATTCAATATCACGTTCCCTTGCAACCCAAACCGACCTGTGGCTTTTGCCGGTACCACTTGGACCAATAAACCCAACAACTCTCAAGGATATACCTCCAGTATGCTGTGTATATATTTCTCACGTTATATTATATATATTTATAAATAATTATGTTTCTGAGAAGTTCAACAACATTGATTAATTTTCAGAATCTTTGCATCTGTCCTATACTGATACTATTCTCAAATGTCGTCAAAGTACCATAAATTTCTAGAAAACTGCACTTTTCACAACAATAATTAATTTGAATTTTAACATAAAATTTCTCATAACTTCAAATATGTAATTCATTGAAAAGTTTTATCCTGCAAAGCTAGATAGAGATAAAGTATCTTAAAACGGGAAAAAGAGAGTTAATACTCTCTTTTTATATTTCCCGAATATTTATCTTTGGTTTTTCTCAATGTTTTCATTGGCTACTTGTCTTCAATTATCTTCGGTAGAAGACAAAAAACAACAATTTATTATAACCAGAAGATTTGAGCTATGAAATCAATAATATGCCAGCAAAGCTTTGATATTAAAGAATTTCACAGTTGCCACTTAACATACCTGCCTGAACAATAGAAGTTAAATTTCAGCCCAAATTGCATACACTGTCCCAAAAACGCCAATAAATTATAAAATATTTATAAACTTTAACATCTATATTATGTACATTAAAAAAATTAAATATACATCATATTGTGTTTTCTAGGTATATTTTATCATTTCATCATATAAAGTCAATATAATTTAATAAAAAATCATGTAGTAAATTAGTACTATTTGTCCCGAGTTGTCATATTATGTTAATGTAAATCACTTATTTTTCTGAGCAAAAAATGAAATTGCCGTTAACAACTGAGTCAACAGCAATTTCGTTTTTACGGCTTACCTGATATATTTTTAATTCCGTATTTTTTAAAGTTTCAACTTTTATTCTCACTTCTGACCAATTTTACCGAACACAACTCACAATCGGGACAAATAACAGCTTTTCCCCAAAAAACATTTTTAATTGTCTCCAAAAGTTCTTTGTTCCTAAAATTATTGGCACTGTGAATAATTACTTTTTTTGGAGCCATAGTTATAAGCGAACTTACCAGCAAATCGTCATAGTTTATTTCGCCTTCAGGTATGTCACTCATAAACTCCTGGATACACTCATTTGTTATTTCCTTCTTTTTTTCATCTAAAAGGATATATTTGTAGTCATAGTCCACCAAAACATGAATGACGTTAAATTTAGGTTCCTGTATATCAACAAAATACCTTAAAAGACGAATAAATTCCTTATATTCCCTTTCGGTAAGGAACTCATCCACGGCTTTGTCAACAATTTCCTCCAAGTCTTTTATATAGTCTTTAAGGCGGAAGTTAACAAAACCGTCAAGTATAACTTTGTTCGAACTCTCAAAATAATCAACCAGCTTTTTAATTATTATATTCCTTCTCCTAATTTGAAATAAACTGTTTAAAAAGTTTTTATCGTCGTTTTTAATAATTAAAAGAGCCAATCTCAATATCTCTTTCTTTTCTATAGAATTAAAATAGCAATAGTTGCTATTGATTATTCTGAGAAGGAGTTTTTCCTCATATTCTTTAATTATATAATCTGCCAGGCCGTTTGATATACTTAATATAAGTTTTTCATACTCCGGTGTATATTTTTCTTCCTGATTAATTGTACATATTACAGAAGTTGAGCCATCTATATCCACACTGTCAATTACAGTACAATCTTTGCTTGATATATTTAATTTTTCCAGCTCATTGGTTATATATTCTTTAACACTTTCTGCACAGTCATTAACCCCAATACAAAGACACTGCATCAACTTCACATCCCTTCAAACGTAGTATATGTCTTAGTAATTTGTTGTATGCAGCAAGTGATATATGCAATTATTACCATACTTATTTTAATTTTCATGTTGCTATTTTCTCTATTATCGGACATATTAACCTAACTTATGCATTCCAGATTTTCTTACTACATTATATGCAAATAAATATAGTAAGTTCCACGTACATCCGACTTATTCAATAGCTGCAAACAGGGATTAATGACCCGATATCAACAACCTGCTGATCGGATAACGTTATGATCTTTTTACCTTTATTTCTAACGAATTCCATAATTTTGCTATAGCTTTCCAAGCTCTCAAGTTTTCCGGCTACAGCCCACTTATCTTTATCTATTAAGCCCGAACTTCCTCCTATAAATCCATAGTCAAGTCCAGGCAGCAATATATTTTTTTCTTCAATAACCAAAACATCCAATCCTTTTTTATCGGCAACCCTTGCAATCCCTTGGTCCATAGTTATAATAGAATTCTCATCCACAACAGAAATTGCACATTTGGCATATCCTTGATTTATATGGACCAATTCCAAATCAAGTTTTAAAAAAAAGTTCTTTAAAATTTTATCCGTATACTTGGTATTATGAAATACAAATCTCCCTACTCTTGCCGCATTATAAGAAATATTCCCAGGATATTTGCATTTTAATTCTGTTTCCCCGCGTATCAATTGAAATCCATATTTTTCAAGCTCTCTAACAGTATCTTCCGATGTCCCCGGTGCATAGACTATTTTTTGCCCGCCTATATGATGCAAAAACATATCGGGATGGAACGCAACAGAAGCATATAAAGAAGAATGGGCTTTTGTCTTTATAATATTAATTCCGTTGTCAAAAAGCCCTTTCTCGACATTATTGCTTATTCTGCCGTCAACAATCGCAAGGGTAACTTTTCCTTTCGGTATATTTGGAATATCTACATAGTTCATGTTTATTTCTCCATACTTTTACAATATTTCATTGTTCAATATTTTAAATATTGTATTTTCAACATCCGTAATTGTTATACCTCATACACCGAAGCAGTTCATGTCCGGCTAATTGTCATAAATATTTATTTAATTTACATATAATTATCTTATCACACTTTATTGAAAAACTTCATAATATAAAACTAGATAATACAAATTTTTAAAATTAGCAAGATACCCTCAAGAATACTTTGTTAAAATTTATAAGAAATTTGTAAAAACGTTAATTATTACACCCACAGTTACATAAATATAATATGGAAATCAACTTTTGTTAATATTTACCGTATACTATATTACCATCTCATACCGCTTTACAACAATGTGTTCCTTTTACCCTAAAAAGTTTATAGTGCATTTTAACATGGCAAATGTTAAAAAGCACTAACTGTCAATTACCTTCGGGTAATTGCCAGTTATTTAAATAAAACCGCACCTTGTAAAAAGGTGCGGCTTTTGCATTGATGAGACAAATTATTTTCTAAAATAACATTTTAGCTATTTAATTCTATTAATATTTAAAACATTTATGGAAACAATACTATATAAAAGCGATTATATCTCTATTATCTAAAATATCAATTGGGAGTGATATTATGACAACTATAAACTGCTCATCCAATTGTATTCATCAAAAAGACGGCAAATGTTCTCTCGATAATGTCGCCATGAATTCGACACTAAGTACTAAAGACTGTATTTTTTATGAGGAAGATGTAAAAAAGAAGAAAAAGGAATAGAAGTTGCTCCTTTCCACCTTAAGTGATATAATGGACTTAATCAGTTTTCCATTTAAAGAATCAAGGTGATTATTATGCTATCTTCGGAACTTAAGAAGATATCTTCCGATATACTAAGCGAAATAGTGTCTTTAAGGAGAACAATTCATAAAGAGCCGGAATTAGGCTTTAAAGAATTCAAAACTTCAACCCTTGTTGCCAATTACTTAAACTCTCTGGGACTTAAAGTAAATAAAGGTATTGCCGGCACAGGAGTCATTGGGCTTTTAGAAGGAAACTCCTCGGGAAAGACTATTGCAATCAGAGCCGATATGGATGCTTTGCCGATTACTGAAGAAACCGATTTCCCTTATGCTTCTTCAATCCCCGGCGTCATGCATGCTTGCGGTCACGACGTCCATACATCAATAGTTCTTGGTACCGCAAACATACTCAGCAAATTAAGAAAGCAAATAAAAGGCAATGTAAAATTCATATTTCAGCCTGGGGAAGAAGGATTGGGAGGAGCAAAAAAAATGATAGATGAAGGGGCCCTCGAAAATCCAGAGGTAGATGCAATAATCGCTCTTCATATAGCACCAAACTGTAAAACCGGTCAAATTTCCATAAGTTCAGGTCCCGTAATGGCATCTCCCAGTGAATTTACAATAGAAATAAAAGGACGGGGAGGTCATGCCGCCGAACCTCAAAAAACTATTGATCCCATTATCATAGGCGCAAACATAATTAACCTTTTTCAAACCATTGTGTCAAGAAACAAAGACCCATTAAAAAGTGCGGTATTATCCGTTACCAGTTTTCAAGCCGGAAACGCTTTTAATATTATTCCGTCAAATGCTTATATCAAAGGTACTGTGAGAACCTTTGACCCATTTTTGGATGATGAAATTTACAAGAGAATGCACTCAATAATTTCCTCTGTAACCGGTGCAATGGGTGCAGAGTATTCTTTTGATTATAGGAAAAGTTACCCTCCCGTTGTAAACAGTAAAGAGATAGTGGATATAATCGTTAAAGCTTCATCAAAAGTTATTGACAATGAAAATATAATATTGAATAAGCAAGCTTCCATGCTCGCCGAGGACTTTTCGTACTATTTGAATGAAATACCCGGTGCTTTGTTTAATTTAGGATGCTCGCACCCATCGTGGACTCATTTTGAAAACCTGCACAGCAGCAAGTTGGTGGTAGACGAAAATTGTATTTCTACAGGCATGGAAATATTCTCTCAAACCGTTATGGATTTTTTTGAGAATAATATTTCCTAATGCCCTCATAATTATTATCTTTAGCATTTATACTTTTACATTTTTTAATGAAATTTGTCAATTAATGCTGTTGATTAAATCCTTTAAATCATTCAGTCTGTCATGGGGAATAGCAACCCCTTTTTGGCTTGGTTTAAATTCCTCACTTTGTCCATCTGTCCAAAATACTCTTATGTCAATATATTTCTTTCCGCCTTTTTAACCTTTTTAATCTGTATTTCTTCACGACTATTTTTTTCAATTTTTCCGATTAATTCTTCACTGTCCCAAAAACCAGCCATAGTAATACCTCCAAATAGTTAAATTTAAAATACGGAATAATCTTAACAAAATTGCTTACAATAGTAAATAGTACATATTTTTCAATACATCATTCGAAAAAATCTCGGCAATAATACACATATAAAAAATAAGAAAGGAAGTTGTAGCTATGAATAGAACACCCTTAGATAGACTAGCTCTAGTTATAGTTGTAATTGGAGCATTAAACTGGTTATTGGTAGGACTTTTCCAGTATGACCTTGTAGCCGCTTTGTTTGGCGGTCAAACATCATTTTTATCCAGAATAATTTATTCTATTGTAGGACTTGCCGGTCTGTACAGCATTAGTTTACTCTTCAGGGAAGTACCTGCTGTAAGAGATAAGGTATAACAGCAATTTACACGTTAAAGATGCCTGTTTTAGTTTAACAGGCATCTTTAACAACTTATCTACATATTTCAGAGGTAAATTGCCTTTTTAAAAATAAATTCACTCTTTGCTCTCTGCTTTAATACCCCAGTTTTTAATATTACAATTGCTGCCATGCAAATCAGTACATATATCAATGTATTTCGACAGTATTAATTTATCCTTTTCGGTTAGCCTTACATTTAACTTTTTCAATTTCATAACAAATCCCCCCAATAATTCAAACAAATCTTCCTTTGTTTTTAAATAAAATATTGTTATATATATACCCTAACCAGTTCACTGTATAACATGGAAAAATACACGTTTATTAGCATCATTTTCACCTTATAAAAATTAATTTAATGCACATTATATTAATACACTATCAAATAATTGATAGTGAATAAGATAAAAGGAGGCTATAAATATGGCTAACAACAGCAAAACAAAGTTTGATAAATTGAAATATGAAGTAGCTTCTGAAGTCGGCGTTAACTTAAAACAGGGATACAATGGTGACATCACTGCAAGAGACGCAGGTAGAATAGGTGGAAATATCGTTAAGAAAGTCTTCCAGGCATATACAGGAAAGAACTATCAATAATGGATAACAACAGATAAAGTTTTGAATAAAGAAAAAAGGGTTGTTTTTACAACCCTTTTTCCTAATATAAAGCCCATTTTTAACTCTCGGTTTCACAAATTCAGAGAAGGGTGCAAAACCTAAATTTTTATGAAAGGTTGATAGCTTATGAAAAATAACCCGAATAAAAAAGCAGTCTTAAAAGATATTGTCACAGATGAGACAGTTGCTGTCTATCCGTACAACGTCGAAGGAAGCCAAGAAGAAATAGAAAAGAAAGTATTTGACTGGTATTATGCGCAAGGCTGTTCAAATGAGGAACAACTTCCAAAGCTGTTTGTAGATATAGTATCGGAATAAAAGAATTGGCAAAAACATTTACTTTATATTGGCATGATTTTGTGTCCATAAAAATATACCAAAGGGGCATTTATGCCCCAGAGGTTTACAAACTCTCAGTTCGTTGTTTAAATTGCAGTATTTTGTAAAGGTCAAATAAAAATTTCAAAAAAGAAATACCTCCTTTTATATAATTGTTTGTAAAACAATTGATAAAAAAAGGTTTAACTTTTGTTTTATTCTTCTTCCCAATTGTGATAAACATTTTGTACATCATCTAAATCTTCTAAGTGTTCAATGAGTTTGTCCATCAACTCAATATGTTTCGGGTCTGTAAGTTTGGTCATGGTTTGCGGTACCATTTCCACTTCTGCCTTGATAAATTCATAACCTTTATTTTCAAGGCCTTCTCTTACCTTTGAAAAGTCCTCCGGTGCAGTAATAATCTCATAATAATCCTCATCAGTCGAAAAATCTTCTGCACCAAACTCAAGGGCTTCCATCATCAGGTCATCCTCATTGATTTTGCCGTTCTTTTCTATAAGGATAACCCCCTTTTTATCAAACATAAAAGAAACACATCCAGTGGTTCCAAGGTTACCGCCAAATTTGTCAAAATAATGCCTTACGTCAGCAGCAGTCCTATTTCTGTTATCAGTCATGGCTTCAACAATAACTGCTACTCCGCCGGGACCATATCCCTCATAAACAATTTCCTCGTAATCGGTACTGTCTACTTCACCGGCAGCTTTTTTAATACATCTCATAATATTTTCATTAGGCATATTAGCAGCTTTTGCTTTGGCAATAACATCTCTTAATTTTGAGTTGGCCTCGGGGTCAGGTCCTCCTTGTCTTACAATAACCGCTATTTCCCTGCCCAGTTTGGTAAATATTTTAGCCCTTTGAGCATCAGTTTTTTCTTTCTTACGCTTTATATTGGCCCATTTTGAATGCCCTGCCATAAAACCCCTCCATAAAAACTTATAATAAAACATTCCTATAAGATTATAATATTAAAATGCTAATTTATAAAGCTTTTTTGACACCAATATTATATTTTAAAATGTTTTTTTAAATTATCTATTTACATATTTGGAATTTTTATATAAAATATGTATAGTTTTTATATTCTATACAATTATTATGTTATTCTTCGTACATATTAATCTGTTGCAGATTATACCATATTAAGGAATGATGTTAATTGGGCAAGAGACAGGTATTGGATGTATACATAAGAATCGTTAATATTTTGCTAATTACAGCACTCTTAGCGTTAAATTTGTGTTATTTCATCGAATCTAAAGAAGTTAACATAGGTTTCAGACGGACGAGTTTTTTTGTCCCAATTGAGTACATTTCATTAATAACAGTTTGCCTTTCTTTGATACTTTTACTTTTAGACATAACCAACTTAATAACCAGCCATTATTTTTACAAAAAAGAAAAAATCCAGGAAAAAGCTAAACTTATCAAATACCAGAAAGCAATTGACGTTCAATACAAATTGATAGAGAAAATTGCTTCGCTTTATGACAATACTGTCAAATGCACCAATGAAAAATCCGAATTCTTTTATAACATGTCTCATGAGCTAAAAACTCCTATAACAGTCATATTAGGTGCAATTCAGCTTATAGAACAGAACAGGGTGCCACTTGAATATGACCGGCGAAAATCCAGCAAGCACATTGTAACTATAAAGCAAAACTGTTACAGGTTGCTTAGATTAATAAACAACATGCTTGATCTTAGTCGGATTGAATCTGGCTATATAAAATCCAACATGGTTAATTGCAATATAGTATATCTTATAGAAGAAATTTGCCAATCGGTAATACCCTATTCGGATCAGAAATCCATAACCCTTGAATTTGATACTATGGAGGAAGAAATAATTACTGCTGTGGATGTGGATAAAATCGAAAGAATAATACTGAATCTCCTGTCAAACGCAATAAAATATACAAATAAGGGTGGAAAAATTTCAGTCGTAGTATCAAGAGAAGGTGAAAATGTGTATATAAGTGTAAAAGACACAGGTATCGGAATACCGAAAGATAAGCAAAAAAGCGTATTTGAACGGTACCAGCAAGTGGACAGTTCTCTAACCAAAGGAATTGACGGATGCGGTTTGGGTCTATCTATTGTAAAGTCTTTTGTAGAACTTCACGGCGGAAGTATAAAAGTAAATAGCGAACCTAATATGGGCAGCGAATTTAAAATTTCTCTTCCAATTAAGCTTGTCGAGACAACTGACTGCGATACTCCAAAATGTGTAAAAGACAACCAGAGAAGAATAATAGAAGCCATAAATATTGAATTTTCAGATATATATAACATTGCAGCGGAAAATCCTATTAAAGTAGTAAATTCCGCTGCAATAAACAGATAAATCTCATCTTTATTTCAAATTTTTTTAATTATCCAAACTTTTTAAATATATAAATTCAACTTTTAAACAGTCTAAATCCGTAATTCTAAACAATTCTATTGAATTAATTTTTACTTTGTAAATTTTCCAAAAATTTAATCAAATTATATATTCTTACGAAAACAACCCGTTTCTTATAATATCTGAGACTTCTTCATATTATCTCAGAGCTACAAGAACACAAGCCTGAACTGCATTAAGTCCCTTTTCTTCTATCAAATCCATTATTTTATTGTTGAAAGTTCCAGGCTGAAGCCATACGTATTTTACACCAACCCTTGCCGCCTCTTCAATCACGCTCTCACCTATTTTAGGAGAAACAACCATATCGATTACTTCCGGAACCTCCGGCAAAGACGACAAGTCCTTATAACACTTATCTCCCTCAATGTATTCGTAATTCGGATTAACGGGATAAACCGTATATCCCCGGGACTTCAGTTTCTTATAAATCATATTCCCATATTTCTCAGGATTGCTGTTAGCTCCCACTACAGCCCATACTTTTTTACTGAGCATTTCTTCTTCCAACATTCTGTCATCACTCCTTTCTATAAAATAAGTTTGCCATCTAAGTCCAATGTTATGTATGTCTCATCGCCAATTTCAACAATTGCCCTTGCATTTGTAACTTCTGTCACCAGTTTACTGAAGTTTTCAATTTCATCCACATACACAAAAACTATCAATTCTACATCCTGTTCATATATTATGTCTTTTATTGTATAACCTTTTGAAAGGAGAAAACTTTGCAACTTTCCAAATATTGTATACTCAACAATTATTCTCACTTCTTTGCAGAGCCTCTTTATAACAATACCGGCTTTTTCAATTCCCAAAGCTGCACTTTTTCCGTAAGCTCGAATAAGACCTGCCGCACCCAGTAAAGTTCCTCCAAAATAACGTGTAACAACTACCACAACGTTTTGAACATTCATTCTCTTTATTACTTCCAGCGTCGGAAGACCGGCAGTCCCGGAGGGCTCACCGTCATCGCTGTATCTTTGTACAATATTATTACCACCAATAAAATAAGCATAAACATTATGTGTGGCATCCCAATACTTTGCTTTTAGTTCATTTATAAAGGAAACTGCCTCTTCTTCACTGGCTACAGGCTTCACGTGAGCTATAAATCTCGATTTCTTTTCTTCAATTTCAAAAACCGCTTCATTTAAAACCGTTTTATACTCCTTTTCCAAATTAACCACCTTTATCATATTTGTCTTTTTATTATAACCTAGTCCTTTGTGAACACACAACATTTTAACATATTTTACCAATAATGTTTATAATAATTTTACAAAAAATTCATAGAACCCATAATAAAATAGTGTATAATATTATTAGGACATATTTTAAGGGGGATTATTATGCTTCGTATTATTAAAGAAATTGCCAGTTGGACTGCGTATATACTTTCCGCCGTTGCAATCGGCTTAGCTATAAATACCTTCGTTTTTCAACCTACCCAAATCGTTGGCTGTTCCATGGAATCCACCTTCTATGAAAATGATAAAATAATGGTAAATAAACTCATTCACACTTTTCGCTCCGAGCCCGATTACGGCGATATTGTAATTATAGACAGCCGTGTAAATCGAGACAGGACCATTAAGGACGATTTAATGGATAGTCTTAAATATAATGCCATAACCAGTATGTTTACCAAAGACAAGCAGGATGTTTTGTGGATAAAGAGAGTTATTGGAAAAGCAGGTGACATATTGGAGTATATTGACGGCACCTTGTACAGAAACGGAGAAGCACTGCAGGAAGACTATATTAAAGAGCCTATGCGCTATTTCCCCGAAGGAAAAGTTGTTGTACCAGAAGGCTGTATATATGTTATGGGAGATAACAGAAATGCAAGCTTAGACAGCCGAATGATTGGGGCAATTCCTCTTGATCATGTAATCGGTAAGTTTGCTTTCAAATTTAATTGAAGTTTTTGATATATATTTAAAGGACTTGTTGAAAATATAATTTCGCAAAAACCTGTTTTACTTAATTATATTTTAACTATAAATGCTTTACAAACAATCAAAAGTCTTTTATCGTATAAGGCCACAAGTATTTATTAAACATACTCATGGCCTTTTTTATTCAATATTAAATAAATTACAGACTTCTTTCCAATCATTGACCAATTTTTGCAATTTTTCGGCTATGAGAATGTTAAATTCAAATTCATCGAATCCTAGTTAAATTGTTCCATTTGCTTATATTTCGTAAAAGATAAATTAACTAATGACTTATCCTGATTGTATTTCATCAAATTCATGGCTTCTTCAACATTTACAAAGGCACTGTTATTTTTTATATTTTCTTCGTTAACTTTATCATTGCGGGATTTCATAATATACCAGGTAACTTTGTTTAAGAATGGTGTTTGACGTGTCATTGGAAAGTATGTACATTCGTAACTTGTTTGACCGGCGTTAGATATTATTTCCGCCTGAATTCCGGACTCTTGACTGATTTTATTAAGGGCAACTTCATTTGGTAATTCTCCGTCGCGTAGTTGCTCTCGTGGAAGTACCCAGCCATCTTCACACTTTCGAAGGAGTACCTTGTTTCCAGAGAATACAACTCCGCCTGCAAAGCTCCTTACCAACATAGCAAAAACCCCTTTCTTTATAAAATTGGATTGAGAGGAATAAAATAAGGAAAATAAATTATATTCCTTATAATATATTATAATACTATATTGGTAATTTTTATTCAACGATATTTAAATATATTTACAAACTATCGAAAAATTACTATCCGATAATCGATTACTTTATACTGCAAGGACATTCAAACGCTTTTATATAATTTGATTTCGATTTTAACATTGAAACTCTAATATAAACACCTTTTTCATCATAAATTTTTTCAAGTATTTTTCCGTTTTCATGAACATAGGATATTGCCCAACCCTCATGGTAAGGAATAAGCAATTCCATTTCCTCTTCCTCAAATCCTAAAGCATCAGCAACTGCTTTAAGCAATACATCAATTCCCTCTAAAGTAACAGCGGAAATTTCCACCACGCTTCCCAATGGATTTAAAACAGGAGGTCTCTGTCTTTGAGTAAGAAGATCCACTTTATTTAAAGCCATTACAACAGGTTTGTTTAATGCACCCAATGAATTTAAAATATTATTCACAACTTCAATCTGCTCTATTGCTTCTTCATTTGTAATATCCACCACATGAATGAGTACATCGGCATATACAGCCTCTTCCAAAGTGGACTTGAAAGCCTCCACAAGCTCATGAGGCAATTTTCTGATAAACCCAACTGTATCAACCAAAATAGCTTCTCTTCCGTTTGGAAGCTTGAGTCCTCTGGATGTAGGATCCAAAGTTGCAAAAAGTTTGTCCTCTGCAAAGACATCGGATTTGCACAATGTATTCATAAGAGTGGATTTTCCGGCATTCGTATAGCCAACTAAAGCTATAACAGGCAAAGAATCCTTATCCCTCGTTTCCCGCATGAAATTTCTACGCTTTCCTACCTTGGAAAGTTCATCTTCAAGGTAGCTAATCCTTCTTCTGATGTGCCTTCGGTCTACTTCCAGCTTTTTCTCACCCGGCCCTCTAGTCCCAATACCTCCACCAAGCCTGGAAAGCTGATTTCCAAGGCCGATAAGCCTTGACACCCTGTACTTTAACTGGGCTAATTCCACTTGTAGCTTTCCCTCTCTTGATCTGGCCCGTTGAGCAAATATATCCAAAATAAGTGTTGTCCTGTCAATTACTTTTATACCTACAACTTCTTCAATATTTCTCAGTTGAGCCCCGGAAAGTTCATCGTCAAAAACAATCATGTCAGCATCTAAAGCCTGCCTTATAAGGCTTAGTTCCTCCAGCTTACCTTTTCCGATATAATAAGCCGAATCTCTTTCCGGTCTCCTTTGAAGCACTTTTTTAACTACTTGCCCACCGGCTGTCCGAACCAATTCTTCCAGTTCATCCAAAGATCTTTCCCCTTCGCTTTTTCCGTTTATGATTTTGCCGGTTGCAGTTTCAAGTCCAACAATAATTGTCCTTTCAACATCTGTTTTATTTTCATGAAGTATAGTTCCGGCAGCCCTATCCGTCTCCTCAATAACGTTCCAAAGGCCATTAATTTTTTTATCCTGGACTTTAAATGGCCCGTAAACTTGGTATTTGTCAAATTCGTTTCTTTCAGATCTTACAGGTATTGCAACAAAAATCTCTGTTATATTCCCATTGCTTACGCCAACTGCTGCCATGGCATCAAGTCTCAAATTGAGCATGGAGTTTATATCCACAAGAGATACCATGCCCTCACCATTCGGATGAGTATGAATACATCTTATCCCTGAAAGTCTTGACTTATCTCTCCTGCCTTTTACTTCAGGAAGTGCTACAGTACTGCTGTCTCCCACACTTATATCAACAATATTCCCTTTTCTGTCTAAAAAAACCGAAATTTCACGGTTTATTCTGCTGCTTATATTGGATATTGCCTCTGTCAGCTCCGGCGGAATAAAATCATTTCCATCCATCTGTATATTCAAGAGAGCTTCCAATTCACCAATAACAGACTTTTTCAGTGAATCCAGATTTCCATTGATAAATATTTTACCCATCCCCTTTTTATTCTTTTCTATCAATACTTCATTCTAACAGAATTATTCCTACCATTCCAGTCTCTTTTTTATAGTACTGTAACCATTATAGTCCACAAATCCTGAAATATCCGTTTTTATTCAAAAACTTGATACAAACAATTTACCATTTTTTATCAATCTTTTTCTATTCCATAAAAAAACTCGGAGCTGCATGCTCACGAGTTAAAATACTGAAATTTTCAATTATTGTATAGTTTCAACATACCAAAGGTCATCCTCCGAATACAAATACATCTGTTTGCCTTCAACCCGGCATGTATATCTCAGACCTTTTCCATCAGCTTTCAATGTCGCATTTCTCCTCACATCAATAACTCTATCGATGCTGGATACTTGTCCGTTTCCCCATTGGATCTCTATAGGAACTTTTCCGCCTTTATCGGTATATTGTACAAGCACATCTACAATAACTTTACCCATAAAAGAAAACCTCCCTCTGAAATTAAAATCAAAACTATGTTTTCTTCTACCGGATTCAAAGCAAAGTTTACTTGTTATTTCTACTTTTTCAGTTTTACAACTCCAGATTATGTATATAGCATCAAAAATTTCAATAAGCAGAATTAACAACAAAATAATAATCTAACCAAAAATCGGAGGTATGACGAGTAAAAAAACGTTATATACTTTTCAGATTCCGACACACCGTATAGAATCCAATAATCCATGGAAATATTCCCAAAACCTTATCGGCAAATTTTTAAATAACTTAAGTAATTATTTAGTAATATTTCCATATGAATATAAATAAATGTAATTTCCATGCCGAACATATGTTCGACATATACATTATATGACATATTTAGGTCATTGTAAAGCATAATTTTTTAATGGGAAATACAACTGAAAAGCCGGTTATATCTATATTAAAGGCACATATGTAAGTAAAAAATCTTTTACATTAATATAATTTTGATAAAAAAATTCTTCATCTGAATCAAAAACGTTTTGAAAAAATTTTTCTCTTAAAAAAACATACTTTCTATGATAGCATTACAATCATAGAAAGCATGTTACAGGACTTTTATACATTATATTACCGGTTCGAATTTTTAATAAAAAAATGAATCTGTCAAATCAATATTTAATCTTACTTTTGCTTAAGTAATTAATACCGTTATCATATTCACTTAGGCAGATATTTGCTGTTTAAGAAACTTAGTTAACCATATTGTCTTTTACAAAGTCCTTTCCTCTATTTTATCTGACCCCGGTAGAACCGAATCCGCCGCCCCGGTCATTACCTATACCCTTAACCGAATCAACTATGGTAAATTTCATTTTAGGTACAACCTGCAATACTATCTGAGCTATTCTGTCACCTTTCCGAATGCGGTATGTACCCTTGCAATTTCCCTTTGAATCAATTGTGAGAATTTGGTCACCAGAAGAACTCTCCGAAGTATTTGTCATTATAATACCAAGCTCATCCCTATACCCGCTGTCAATTGTTCCGGGTGAATTTGAAAGCCTGAGGGGTGTATTATATGATATCCCGCTTCTGGGCCTTACCTGAATTTCATAGCCATCGGGTATGGCCAGTTTTATTCCTGTAGGAACAATAACCGTTTCACCCGGTGCAATTAATACCTCTTCTGCGGCACACACGTCCATGCCTGCATCTCCTTCTTTTACATAGGCCGGTACAACTGCACCTTCTCTGCATATCTCCAAAAATACTTCAACCTTTTCTTCCATCTCAGCACCTCCATAAATACAGAGCATATAAATAGTACCCTTTTCAACCATCATACATTACCAATTCATTATTATACTCCTCTAAAATAGTGTCCCCTTGTAAACCCACGTTTTTTTAATCTATCAATTAGTTCTCCATGAGAATTCAGAGCCTTCTTTCCAGATTCAATCAAATCCCTGTGCAAATTGACAATTCCGTTCATCTCTTCAGCTGTCTCATCGGTAAAATTCAACCGGATTATATCTACACCTGCATCTTTTATCTTGTCAATATTCTCCTCCATAAGCAAAACCTTTGAGTTGAAAACAGTACTTCTGCAGTCTATTCTATCACATATAACAGGGAATTTCTCTCCCATTCTGTCTTTCAAACAGTATTCACCTTTCTCACAAGCACCACTGCACTTTGTCTTTGAATCAAAACCTCCGACAACACTTCCAACAGGACAATACTCGCTTATCATTAAAGGAATTCTTCCATAGGCTATTACCTCTTTTGAAATCCCTGCAATATCGGTAAGATTTCTAATCTGATTTAGTGTCAGCTCAACAGACAAAGTTATACCCTTTAACCCTAACTGGGCCAATTGTTCTAAAGAAGAGCTGTTAAAACAATTTAAAGAGTAATCCCCCATGATATTAATGTGGAAAGGATATTTATCCCTATTTACTTGCCCGATATTTCCGACAAGCAACCCATCTACACCTAAATCATCAAATTCTGGGATTTTAGACTTTATTAGTTTATCATAATTTCCCCTGGTTATAGAAGGTATATAAACATACACTTCCTTACTTTTTAGTTTGGTAATCACCTGATTTGCATTTTTGCTCAGTAAAACACTGAAGGGAATATATAATCTGTCAACTTTCAAGCTCTCATAAGCTATATTTTCATCAAATTTATATATACATGCTGAAAGCAAAATTTTTTTATCTTTATTTCGATAATTTCCCGGGAAATATATCACACGCTTTTCTTTTTCAGCAAAATCATCCGACAATTTTCTTGAATATTTTGCAGCTCTTTTCAATTCCAACTGTTCCAGCGCATTGCGCCGTAAATTATTGATTTCGCTTATAGGCAATGATAAGTTTTCATCAATCGAAACATCAATGTCAATAAATTCAAAGGGAGTTTGTCCCGTTTTAGTCATCTGTTCCGATACCCTCTCTTTTGTAAGGGGCCTGTTCAAAGCTTCTTCCGCATTTACTGAACCGATAGCCGACACAGTATTTCCTAAATCATCTCTAACAGTTAAGTTAGCAGGTTTATTTTTACTAATTTCAACTTTCCCGTAAATAGGTACTCTTCTGTAAAACTTCCCGGATATACTTTCCAGGGCGGTATTATTAAGCCTTTTGTCGGAAGTCTTGTATACTTTGTTGTCCTTTGATATATTTCCCTTTATATTTTTTATAGTTACGACTTCTCCGGCTTTAGCGCTTTCTACTCTTTTCCCGTTTACTTCAAGACCGGTTACCACTGTACCGGGGCTTTGTTCTTCTCCATTCCAGATTTCTATTCCGTCACCTATTGCAAGGTCAGTATTTATAGTTAACTTAACGGCAAAAGAAGACCGGTCGTAAGAAATTACCTTTCCCAAGTAAACACCCCAATTTTTCGGTTTTTCATAGCTCATCATAGTGCTGCCCGTCTTCTCCTCAAGGTAACCTCTTGAAAAGCCTCCTCGGTTGAATACCTGAGAAAGTTCCATAATATCGTTGTCTTCTACAACATATTTCCCGCTTTTGCCACTTTCGTTTTTTATAACATGTTCATCGAGATACTTCCTGTAAGTTCTTGTAACAACTGCAACATACTCAGGACCTTTCATTCTTCCTTCAATCTTTAAAGATTTAGCACCTGCTTCTTTTATTTTGTCCAGTATTTCAATACTGCATAAATCTTTAGGACTCATTAAATATAATCCTTTGTTTCTGCTTACAGCTTTATCGGATTCTTTTTCCACAAGTTCATAGGGAAGCCGGCAAGGTTGTGCACATTTTCCTCTGTTGCCGCTTCTTCCGCCAATTATACTGCTCATAAGGCATTGTCCCGAATAAGATACACATAAGGCACCATGAATGAAAATCTCTATCTCTGTGAGCGTATTGTCGGTTATATATTTAATTTCTTCCAAAGAAAGCTCTCTGGCCAACACCACTCTCTCAAACCCAATTCTGCTTAAGACTTCCACTCCATCCAAATTGTATATTGTCATCTGTGTGCTTGCATGAATAGAAATATCAGGAAAAAGCTGTTTTATAATCCTTGCAAAACCCAAGTCTTGAACAATTACACCGTCTATTCCTGCAAGATATGCTTCTCTTAAAAAACGTACACCCTCCAAAAGTTCATTGTCGGACATAAGGGTATTCATTGTAAGATACAATTTTACCCCTCTGACATGGGCATAACGAATAGCCTTTGTGAGCCCTTCAATGTCGAAGTTTGAAGCAAACTGTCTTGCATTAAACAATTTCCCTCCAAGATAAACTGCGTCTGCCCCGTTTTCCACTGCTGCCAAAAATGATTCCCAATCTCCTGCCGGTGCCAATAATTCTATTTTATCCATATCCACTAAATCTCCCGTAAAACTTATATAACCCTAATCACTGTAACATACCAATAAAAGAGTATACACCAAACTCTTCAGTTTTCAAGGCCTTTACCCTGTTTGTCCAAATTTCCGTAATTGTCAAAAAGATTCAATATCGCCGGTGTAATGTCAATTAACGATTTTATATTTATTGAATCAATTCTTTCCTTATTACCTAATATCACCGTGGGAACTTTATTAAATGTATGGGTTTTGACTGATAAGTCCTCAATATTGCCATGGTCACTGGTAATAATTATAAAGTCCTCTTCAAGATCCACAAGCTTTATCAATTCTCCCAAAAAACTATCAATAAGTTCTATATTTTCAACTGCTTCTTCCATGTTCATTTTATGTCCTATAACATCTGTCAAAAAATGCTCAAACATAGTAAGATCATATTCCCTGCTCAGATTATAAAGCCTTCTTGCTGCATCGGATGACGATATGGTGTTCTCTACATAGCCTTCCTCTACAAGAATTTTGCCGGTTATATCGTGATATAAGCCTTTTCCTAATTTATAATCTTCCAAAGTCCAGAAGCTCAAACCGCTCTCTAACGTCATAACAGTAGTTACCGAAGGTTTATACTCTTTTTCGTTCGGATCAAGAATCTTACTTAAGTACTCAGGTCTGTATACGTTTGCATTTGTGACGGTAAATCCCCTTTCCCGCAATTCCTTAAACAAGCTGCTGTTTTTAATTATATTTTTTAATGTTTCAGTAGGTTGCCCGTGTAAATGCCTCCCTAAAACTTTGGATGCATTTACTCCTGTAAAAATTGAAGTCTGTCCGGTTGCACTTTGCGGAAGACCTGCCACTTCAAGACACGCATCGGTTGCTATAAGTCTTCCCCTTTTTATGATATAATCCCATGTGGGAGTATTGGCCTTATAGATGGGATTTTTTTGATTGTCTACCTCGCCTAAGCCAAATCCGTCTATAAATATCAATATCAGTTTCATAATCAATCACCAAAAGAACATAATATTTATTATCTCATTAGTATATTATTTGTTTTCGTGGACTTTTTGTTCAAAAATTTTAACTTAAAAAATTTTTAAATAACATATGTTTTCCCATAAAAAAAGCGCATAAAGGCGCTCTTAGTTTTCATCTTACTATTTCTCAAAAATAATTCCCTACACTCAAATAGATTCAATTCACAATTATTTGATTATAGCCTGGTTCTTGTAAGCTTCTCCAAAGAATTCCTAACCTCATTGAGTTCTGCTTCTCTTTTGGCTAATTCAAGCTGTAAATTGGTATTTTTGTTACTTACAATTGCATTTTCATTCAGCAGCCTGCGATTTTCTTCTTTTAATCTCTCAATCTCTTCCTTTGCTTCTTTAAGTTCTTTATTCAAGTTTACTACATTTTCACATGCTTTAAAGTAATCATCTGCGACATTAATTGCTGAAAGGACAGAAGCCATAGAAGTACTGAGTTTATTGTTAAGGCGCATTATTTCATTAATTTTTTTGTCCATATACAGCGCAATTTTCTGAATATATTCCTCAGACTCATCTCCTACCAAAATGTAGTCCTTACCTGCTATTCTAACCTCCACCTTGTTTTTCTCCGCCACAAGTACCAGCTCCTTCAAAAATTAACTCCTAATCCATTAGGCATAGACACATTTTCTTATATTATACTATATTTCGTCATAAAATCATATAATTTTAGCATAATAATTTACTATTATGAAAATTCATTCTTACCAAAAGGATGTATATAATTCCTTTGCATTAATTTATAAGCCTATATTAAATTTATAATTCTTTACTACCTAAAGTATTCCCTGTTTTATTGTATCGGCAAACGTAATTTTTTCAAAATCATTAAACAATAAAAAACAGGAGTTTAAGCTTATGCCTAAACCCCTGCCCCAAGTATTACCAATCAGGTATTAGAAATCTTTGGATATTCCGAGTAAGTATGCTTTCATCTTAGCATAGTCGATTGAGTTAACATCGCCATTCTGATCAACATCTGCTGCTTTAAATGCATCTCCGCTCAATTTGTTTATACCTAACAAATGTGCTTTTAACATTGCATAGTCAATTGAATTTATATCTCCGTCAAAGTTAATGTCACCAAGTTTAATTCCGCCTCCACCTGATGGTGTTTCATAACCGAACATTGCAGCTACACCCAATGCAACAGCATAGTCAACTTGGTGCCAGAATCTGTGGAGAGTATATTCAAATAACGGGCCACCTTCAGCCTGTCTCTTAAGTCCTTCATACCAAGGATCGTCCTTGTATTTTGAACGAATGTCTATAAACTTAACGCCTTTCTGGATAACGTCGCCATTAGGCATTTTTCCTGTCCAATTGTTAGGAATATATACTTCCTGTGTGAATATACGGCTGAGTGATTCGTTAGTCTCTTTTACACCTACTCCGTATTGGTCACGGCAAGTATCCCATACTACTTGTAACATAGCCAATGCTTTATCAGCTGCTTTCTTTCCAAGTTCAGTATTTCCATTCCACTTCTTGGTAGCCTGGTCATAGAACAAGAAAGCATTTGCAACTGAACCTGTAATACCTATATCATTACCATAAGCTACTACTTTACAATGCAAGTTGTTATTTGAAGATTTTTGTCCTCTCCATGTATCAGGCTGTCCTGACCACTCCAATGTTGAAGGAATCTTCCATGTACCGGTTTTTATATCTGCTTGACATTCAGACTCTGCCCAAGCAACCCACTTGTCGCAGATTTCTTTAGCCAAGGAATCACCAGTTTCATAGTAAACTTCACACATACGTTGCATTGACCATGCCTGCATACCGAACCAGTTGTTACTTGGTGGGTCTGCATAAACAGGAGCATAAGTATAAGCCATATCGTAGAAGGTTGAAGCTCCACCATAAGATTTATATTGTCCGCCAACTGAGTTTGTAGCACCACCAGCTATAGCACCCTCAGCTGATTGCAACCAAGCATAAAATTCAACCTGTCTCTTAAAGCTTGTATTCCAGTCTTTTGCACCGTTTGCAGACTTAGGTTTCAAATCAGGATCATTAGCCAAAGCATAAGCAGCCAATGGAGCTTGATAACCCCAGTGAACATGGCTACAACCTATCTTCCATGACCAGTCACCTGCTATAGCACCACCCCATGCATAATACCAAGCTAAGAGATAGTGGCATGAATCATATCCGCTTGCAGGAGTTTTTCCTTGTGCTCCAATTTTCATGAAGTATTTGTCAAACATTGAATATCTCAAATAGTCACCGAGTTTTGCAGCTTTTGCATTGAGTGTACTTAAGTTCTGACCTTGCTCTTTTGCCCATTTATTTGCCCAGTACTGAACCTGTATCAAACGTCCGTCTGCGTCTGAAGCAATAGTGAATGCCCATTTAGGTTGAGTTTCTCCTGCAGTAAACAGATCAGAGAATCCTTGTCTTCCACCGTATTTAAACTCTTCTATTGATGGATGCGGAACAGTTTCGAAAACTGATTCCTGCTCGCCTCTTTGATATGTATTTATAAATGTACAATTAGTGCCGCTTCCATATCCATACCAGTTGTCAACGTCTACCAACCAGTGCATACCATACATTGCATAGGTATTGTATGCAGATACAAGCTCCTGGTGAATTGGGTCTTGACCAACTGTAACGTTTGATTGAATTTGTGCCGGATAATAACTCGGTTCCGGGAACTCATCAGCATAACCGGCAGGAGAAGATGGGTTATATCTATTCATACCCTTTTGGATTGACTCTGATGGAATGAAATATTTTTCAACTACATTCCAAGCTTCTGTCAAACCGGACCATTTTCCGTTAAGTTTTCCATTCATAGCTTCCAACCAGGCATAATAACTCGCAGCTTCACTGGTTGATTCATGACCGTAGTCAGGTGCTTCAACACACAGTGTCTCAACTGAGTGATAAGGAATACCTTCCGAGTCAAAGTATCCATTTGCCGGATCATGAATTTTGTTATACATGTAATTAAATCTGTCTTTAAAAGTGTCAGAATCAGCCTTTACCTTTGCAGCCGGCTGAACAGACGATGCCAATAAAGCAAAAGCCAACAAAAACATTGCAGTTTTCTTCATGTTTTTAATATCCTCCCTTCAGAAATTAAAAAACTAATAATTATTCCCACTGCTTTTGCAAAAAAGCATTTCACAAAAGCATTTCAGGACAAGCAAAGTTATAAAACATTAAACTTTCAGGCATACCTCTCGGGTCAATCTAAGTGAAATTCCTATTATCGTTTTAGGGCTAATTCACCTCCCGGAATATAATCAGCTTCTATAAAATTAAAACTACAAATTAAGTTAACCAATTAACTTAATTAAAACACAAAACTATTACTATTATCGTTGATAATGTTGGGTGTCACTTCAGATACAACAAAGATTTGGTGAGATGCTTGTGAAATGAATTTCTAGAGATACACTACAAGTAACATACAAATTTAAATACTACAAATCGTTCCAAACAAACCTCGTTTGTTATCCAATCCATAACAAAACAATTTATATTAATCTTTTAAATCTTACTGTGCCACCTCCAAAGGATATATCCGATAAAAAGATACATGGCGTTTATTTTTTTGATTAAAAAATATTTATAATATTATTGTTATTCTCTATATTTATTCGATGGCATAATAATTTTTTAGGGGGCATTAAAGAAAATTTTTATTAAAATTTTTCTGCTTTTATTCTAAAAATCTACCAAGAAAAATAAGCTATTATAGTTAAAACAGTCTAATAGTAAATAATCCCCTATAATATTATAATAGCATTTACTACTGCCTTTTTCAAGAAATACTTTAACCATAATGTTCCTAATTATTTGTACAACTTTAATAAGGTTCAATTCCCCATACAAGTTTATCGGAAATATATACGGTCATCTTATCCCAATAGGAAAAAGTGGAATTACCCTGTAAAAATGACCAATCATCTTCCTGATTGAATTCAGTCCAATCCTCTTTTGTAATCGCACCAAATACCCAGGCAGCTTTTCCGGGAGATATGCTGCCATTTTCAAAAGTCACTTCAAGGTACCTGTCAGAATAATCGGATTGCTTAATGTTATAAATTTTTCCCTTGACATCATTCTTTTCATCACCCTGGCTGTAATAATAAACTGCAAAATTGATATTTTTATAGTCATCCTTGAAATAATACCTTACTTTTACATTTCTTAAATCAATATCCGAATTGCCTGTATTTTCAATAACAAAGTCCCAACGTATAGCTTTGCTGTAAAGGTTCTGTTCCCCGTTGTAATGCTTTAGCTTAAGCATTTCATTCCCTTCAGAGGCATTCCGATGTTCTGAATCCCTGGTCGGTCGAACTGAAGGACTAGAAAAAACTCCACTGTTTTGGTCATTTCCAGGCGACCCAACTAATGTAGATATCGGAGTAGGTGTAACAGTATTCTTGGGAGTTTGTTCGGAAACGGCCGTTTCTTCCGGAATCAATGAATTGACCGGATTGCTCTCAGCTTCTTCAGTGCCATGAGACAACCTTTCAATTTCCTTTTCCTCAATAATTTTCAGCAAATCAGATATCTTCATTGCATTTATTTTATCAATGGATACATTTTCGCCCAATTTGTTCAACTTAAGATATAAATCATATTTGCCCATTGAAATATCAAACTTACGAGCCGCCTCTCTCACCTCAGAAGATATCCTTAATGTTTTTCCGTCAATATTGCTGTCAAGACCCTCTATTTCTCTTTCTATTTCATCAAGCAGTTTATCTATGTCTGAAAAGCTGGAATTACCGTTGGTACCAGCTTTCTTATTTTCGTTCATTAAAGAAGCAGAAATTAATATATCAGTTTTTTCTTTTGCGTCTACATAACCACGCTTTTTTGACTCTTTGACAATTTCCACTACCACAACCTCAATAGGTTTATGTTTCACTTCGACATTACCGATCAATTCGGCAGCCTCGTCATTAAAAGCAATGGCCTCTATAACATTGTAGTTCTCATCAATACCGAATTCCATGCTTGGATTTATATCAACAGCTACATAGCCATATATGTCAATGTTGACCGGCATTATTCTTAAAAATGCAAATATTAATACACATACTGCCGCAAGTCCTATACCTATAGAAGCAAATTTATAATATTTTTTTCCAAGCCAGCAGATATCTTCATCATCAAAGGCAATCTGCTGACCTAAAAAAATATCTTCACGTCTGCGTATCATAACAAAATTACCGTCTCTAGTCAAAACAACAGCTTTGTCATTTTTTATATCATATACAATTCCGTAATTATTCACTCCTTTTCCCTCCCTTCTCATCAATACTTAAATAACTCTTTGAAATTTCAAGGTTGCTCTTTAAAATTAGACATACTGCTATAATATACTTTCTATGCCTTCCTATGGTTCTTCCATGAACACCGACTCTTTTCTTAAGGTCATTTCGCGGAATATTTTTGTATTTATACAATTGTCTGAACAATTCCTCATCATTGGCAAGGACTGAAGCTATTTTAAGGCATAATTCCCTTGAATCTTTGTGCTTGGGTACGTTTAAAATCAAATCCTCCAAACTTATTCCAAACTCTCTTAATGTTTCCTTATATTCAATGATTTCATCTATTTGCTCAATATCTTCAAAGCTATTATCATGAACAGAGCTTACATACTTTTCAAGGAACTCATTTTCATCTTCAAAATAAGAAAAGGGAATCTCCTTGTTTCCTCTTTCCTTTCTCATATGGTCGATCAAACGCTTTTTTATAACATGTTCACTAAACAGCAGAAAGTTATAGTTTTTTGTTAAATCATAACAGTCTATTGCTTCATTGAAAGCAGATAGTACAATACTATATTCATCGCTATTGTTTACATCAATATACTTTCCTGTAAAATTCGATGCAATTTTCAATATGAAAGGAGTATACTTCGCTAAAAACTCTTCTCTTAAACGGTTGTCGCCTTCTTTTATAAGTCTAAGCGTAGAAATGAATTCGTCATTAGAAGACTTATCGCCAAATCTATTCTGCCCAAATTTTGAGAGATTTACCTTCAACTACATCCTGCTCCTTTCATAATAAAAATTCGCAAAAATAAATAATTTGGTATCCACTCTTAATTAAACATTTATCCCAATTCATAAAGCTGGAGTAAATTTGCAGATTCATAATCCCGAACCTCAATGAAATATATATAATTATCGGTATCATATAAAAACAACCGTCCTGCATTTATACTTACAGGACGGATTATTCAAAGCCATAAAGTATTGTTCCTGCAGTCAAAAAAAGTTAATTATTTTGCCGTAATTGCCCTGCAACTAATACTTGCAGCCAACGCTAAACTTCTTAATTTTCTGACAGTATAATTTACGAATTATTTTCAATCAGACACCTATGCTGAATAAACATATACTAATAATAAACAAATATAATTAATAAAACAAACAAGAGATGCATTGACAATGAAAAAATTATAACTTTCCGATAAAGATAGAAAAATACAAGGTGTATGCGGAGGCATAGCCGAATATCTCGATATCGATTCCTCTGTTATCAGGATTATTTGCGTGTTACTTCCCTTTGCTTCCTTTTGTTCTTCAATACTGACGTATATTGCTTGCTGCCTAATTATATCTGAAAAATCCGTACTCTAGTGACTGGTAATTATATTTGATTTAAGAACGGAATTTATCCGTCAAAATTTTCTATAGCATTAATCTATATTACAACATTTATTACTTAAATACTGAATAATACATTTTCGCCATCGTTTCCAAATTATTTCCTGTGGCATTGTAACAGCTTTTTTTATTACCGAATAAACTCTTTACAATGCCACATTTTTATTCTGTATAATATTGCTGTTTATTATTTGTCACTGTTTTTATGGCCTGCATCATCTCAATTCCATCATTTTTGAAATATCCTTTACACTCTCGCAAAAGGTTTCCACATTCCGATTAAGATCTTTGGTTTCTTCATCACTCATTTGCTCCTTCAATTCCGATGCTTCAATAATAGCTTCTATCCTTTGAAGAGAACTTAATATAAAATGAAGTTTGGACTCACATTCATCCAAATTACTTTTTATACCGGCCAATTCTTCCAATGTACGTTGCTTCTCCTCAAGAGTTTTTTGATATGTTTCTTTTGCACTATCCCCGGAAGCATTTCTTAGTTTATTCTGCAACATACTAATTTCCGATTTTATTTTGCCTTCTTTACCCCGTAAAAACTCGGAACTCTTTCTGTAACTTGCAACAATATCGGGTATTATAGTTTCAAAGTTCAATACTTCCTCCATAAATCTCGATATGATAATATATTTGCTGTTGTCTTTTGCCCTTCGCTTAAGATTGATCAACACCCGGTTAATGTCCTTAATCAGCGGTGTAAGTTTATCCCTTACTTTACAAAGTTCATCCAAATTGCTTCCCTCTAACATTTCTGAATTTTTTCCAGATAACAGACTTGCTATAGATGAAAAGAGGAAAAGTATTCCTCCCGCTCCCAGTATTATAGTTGCAAAATTACGAAAAACAACCGCTAATATTATTGTGCCCAAAGCAATTACTATGTTCGGTTTGGTGAGAATTGCTCTAAAAAAACGTCTAAAACTCATTTTCATATCCCTCTGCTAATTTTTTATATATTTTTTTAAATCAAACTTAGTAGCAAACCAAATACAGGAAATCCTACAATCAATTGATATACTTATTTTGTATTATTTTTATAATAGTATAATAATTTAAAAATTACAATTATCTTTAATAAATAAACTCTGTCAGTCACTAATCGGCAGGTAATTGAAAATACCTAACAGATATCCCTTCAAAAGGGCAAAGTCAATCGAATCTACTTTACCGTCGCAATTCACATCCGCAGCTTTTATACCGTTTGCATAAGGGAATTCACTGCTTAGACCGAGAAGGTAACTTTTAAGCAGGGCATAATCAATTGAATTCACATTTTTATCGCCATTGACATCCCCGTAAACAAAATCATTATCCAATGGTTTTGGAGTTGTGCCAACCGGTGTAGGAGGCAAAGTCGGTGTAGGTGTTTGCGCTAGCAAACCGCTGTTATTGCTCAAAAAAGCATCCAGTGCAATAGTTGGCCTTCCGTTTGAATTCCAGGCACCTTTACCATAGCCTGCCCAATTATAGCATTGAGGTTCCCAATAAAATACCCCGAGTCCTTTTCCGCTGGGAACGGAGGCAACTTTTTGTAGCAAGTCTGTAATCATCTCTTTTGCAGCACTTGCAGCATTGCTAGCCATCCCCACTTCACAAATCATAACTTCTTTTCCGTATCTTGACACCATATCGTTCATATTATAAAGGCACTGATTGTTTAAAGTCCACCAATTGTCGGGTTCAGGATATAAAGACATACCTATTACATCGAACTTTGCACCATTGTTCCTCAGTCCGTCAAACATCCACCGGAACAAACTGTTATCATAACCGTTCGACAAATGGACAATTACCTTTGTTTCAGGAAATACTGCTTTTACAGCATCATAACCGCTGTTTATCATCCACGCAAAGTTTCTCATATTAACCGATGCTTTTCCGTCTTCCCACAGCATGCCGTTATTGGTTTCGTTTCCCACCTGTACCCATTCCGGTGTGACGCCGTTGGCCTTCAACGCACTTAAAACGTCATAGGTATGATTGTAAATATCGGTATACAGCTGATTGGTACTGTGATTTGCCCACGCAGCAGGTTTATACTGTTTCCCCGGATCTGCCCATGAGTCGCTGTAGTGGAAATTAATCATGATTCTAAACCCCATGTTTTTGCAGCGTTTAGCCATTTCTACCACTTCGTTTTTGCTGCAGTGACCATTATACGGATCATCCGAAGGGTTAACCCATACTCTTAGCCTGATGGAATTTATTCCATGTTCTTTTAATATCTGAAGGCAGTCCTTCTGTACTCCATAATCGTCATAAAATTTATACCCCTTAGCTTCCATCTGCGGAAGCCAGCTTACATCGGCACCATTGGCAAAAGATGCGGCTTGGATAGGAGCAGGTGAAAATACACCTGTGCAAAAGTTAAAAACAATAGACAAACAAAACACCACTGCTATACCAGGTAAAAATATTCCTCTTTTCATTTCTATCCCCTCTATAAATTTATACCTTCTCAATTATCCGTTCTTAACCTACAGATAACTTTTTCTTTCTATAAAAAAACCGATAACACTATAAATGCTACCGGTTTTACAGCAAAGAAAATATTACATAAATTTTGGATAATAAAAACTATTTTCTTTTACCCAATATTCTCAATACATATAAGAATAGGTTAACAAAGTCAAGGTACAAAATAAGTGCACCGACAATAGCTATATTTCTTTCCTTTTCAGTGCCTGTGTAATACAGGCTAATTTCCTTGATTTTTTGACTGTCATATGCTGTAAGGCCAAGGAAAATTGCAACACCTGCAATGGATACTATCCATTCAACAGCAGAACTATTAAAGAAATAATTAACTACAGAAACAATAATAAGCCCAATTAATCCCATAAACAAGAAAGAGCCTAAGGAAGTTAAATCGGTTTTTGTAACAAGACCGTATATGCACATAAAACCGAAGAAAGCAGCAGTCATAAAGAACGCTAAGTATATCGAACTTAATGTATAAACCAAAAACAAAACCGATAACGTAATTCCATTAAGTACCGAATAAATTACAAACGCTGCCGCTGCCACACCATAATCCATTTCCAAAGCCCTTCTGGAGATAAATACTACAAAAACCAGCTCGAGAATCAGTAATATAAAGAAAGTAAATCTGCCGGTAAATATCATTCTCAGCATAGCTTCACTGGTAGCGGTAAACATAGCAGTAAATCCGGTAATAAGTAATCCTATAAACATCCAACCGAATACTCTAGTCATTTGGGCTGAAAGGTCAATTTTCCTCTCTATTGCGTTATCGTCATAGTTGTAATTATTAAAATTATCCATGTAATTTCCCCTCCTTATTAGTAAACATTAATACAATTATATCATACTTATTTATTCAAAGACATATTTTTATCTAAACTTTTCTCCTTATGCTAAATTTTGTTTCTCAATCAAAACCTCTATAGATTTTTTGCCATCTGTTGTATTATTCGATATACTAAACGGCTATAGGCATAAATTTTTTTATGCCAATAACCATCTCTTGTTCAATATTTCTATATTTCTAAAATTTCATTCATTTGTTGTAAACACTTAAAAATAACTGCAAAATCACCTTCTGCTAACCCTTTGTTTTAAGAAAATCTCCAAAAGCCTTATCCGCATTACCTATATGCATAATGAGCCAGTCTACAACAACTCTGTTTACGGTAATTACAAAATTTAGGCTAATACCTTCCTGCTGAAATCTGATTTTTAAATTTTCATAATCCTTGACAAATTTATCATGAGCTGCTTTGTGACTGGCATATTCCGGATATCCGCTTTCCCTCTGCAGTTTTTCTTCATCAGCGAAATGCGTAACTACATAATCTCCAAGAAAATTAATTGTATTAATAACTTCTTCCCTGCCCTTTTTTGAATTGCACGCCTCCAGAAGGTCGTTAATCTTATCAAAAAGAGCTTTATGCTGCAAATCTATATGCCTAACACCTATTTCATAGCTGGTTCTCCATTCAATAGCCATAGATTATCCTCCTTATCTTTTGTTTTTATTTGCATAAAAATCTAATACCGGTCAAGTTTGTATAGCATTTCTTTGTAAAATAAAAGCTCACTAAATAAACCCACGTTATTGTAATCTGCACATATATTTACTGCGTTTCAGTTAAATTACCAGTTTTATTCATCTATTGCCAATACTTTTCCGGTTTTTGGATTTATATATACAATCCAATAACCGAAAGCACCATATGTAGGAGTATTTCCTTCAACTTGTGCCCATCGGCAGGCATTTCCAAAAGGTTTTTCATCCACCCAGTAAATTCCCGGAACTCCACAGACGATGTAATCCCTCTGGTGTATATCGTCTCGGTAAATCCCAACTATTAAGTGATTATATTTATTGTGAGCCATAAGTACCAAAGGATTAAACAAAAAGGGAATCTGTATTCCAAAACTGTAGAGTATATTATTCAGATGAACCGGACTTGTTACCTTCCACCAAATATAGTCTGTTCTTTTAGCTAAAAACGGTGAATATCTTTCAAAAACTGAATCAAATTGCCTGTGCAGTTCTTCAGAATTAAATTCTTTCATCTGAGGTTTATCTTCCTTTTTATTATTGAGAAATATACAGTTCATACAGCTTGAGTTCAATTTGGTATTGGCATTGACATCATTACCAATCTCATCGGTATATATGTCAAATAGCTTACTGCCATTATAGGAAGAATAACTTTTACCCGGTGACTGATTTTTTTTCTCGTTTATCTTTTTTTCCTGGATAACATTTTCCTCTTTAATATTTTCCTCCAATATATTTTCTTCTGAATAGTTTTCCTGTGATGTTTTTTTTTCGGCATTTTTTTCTTCGGCAGCTTTTTCTTCAACACCTTCTTTATTGACAGGTACCTTTTCAGCCTGGTTTTCAGCAGGTTTTGATTCGGTATTTATTTCATCTTTTTCAAACTTTTTAACAGTATTATCTATATCCTGCTTATGTTCATTTTCCGTTTCAGTTTTTATTTTCAGCAAGTCATCCGGCTTCTGCCCGTCATTAAGTTCACTTCCCACAGAATTAATCACTTTGTTGTCCACTTCACTTTGTTCTTTTTCAATTACCTTCTGTTTTTTATTTATAGTTTCAAAACTCTCATTGCTAATTTTATTAGGTATATCGTCACTTACTTGCTTTTTGTTTAACAGCTTCATGTTGGACTTTTCTTGCTGTAAAAATTCATTTAATTGCTGTCTCCATTCAACCTTTCCATTCTTATATGCTGATAAAGGACAAATGATATAATCTTTTTCCTTATCCGCATAATCGGCCAATACGGCAATTACATTGAATTTGTCAAACGAGAGGTTTGTTTTACCAATATTGTACGGGTCAAAATCCCACACCAGGTCACCTTTGTTTCTTTTCAACTCAATTATTCCGACCCGTACCGGTACAATCATATGCCCATCGGATTTTATAAGAAAAAGTTGATATTTAATATTTCCATTATCATCAGATAAATTGTTTATCTGGCAATAGAGCTTTCCCTTTCCCTCTTTTATTTCAATTTTTACATGCCCGGAAGGCTTTTGATCAGTTCCGAAACCACCATCTTCCTCATCAAATATAAAAAAACTCCGCTGATATTTAAATTTGCTGTCCATTTTTTAACCCCTCCCTTACAAAGTCCATAATTTATTGGATTAAAGCCTTTTTTCCAGCAACAGGTTTTATTGCACTCATATCTATATATATGATTAAATAAAAAAAAATAAACCGCTTATGAATATTTACATCTAAACGGTTTATTTAAATATGATATTTATAAATTTATTTCCTTATGTTTTAAAAAAATATTCAACATTACATATCTCTTTTTGAAAACTCGTTGGACAATATAGCAAACTGCTCTATTGAAAGGGTCTCTCCCCTTACATTTTCATCAATATTAACAGCATTCAAAATTTTTCGTACCTCTTCCTTTGTTTTATTTAACGCTGTATAATTGCTCAAAGCATTTAGCAGAGTTTTTCTCCTTTGGCCGAAAGCTGCCTTTACTACTTTAAAAAACATGTCCTTATCCTTTAAAATTACTGGCGGAATCACATTCCTTTTCAGCTTAACGACGGTAGAATCAACTTCCGGCTGAGGTATAAAGCAATGGGGAGGAACATCGAAAACCTTCTCCGGCTGAGCATAATACTGGACTGCAACCGACAAAGCACCGTAGTCCTTTCCTCCAGGTTTTGCAACCATCCTTTGTGCAACTTCTTTTTGCACCATAAAAACCATCAATTCAATATCATTATCTTCCTCTTCCAAAAGCTTCATAATAATTGGAGTAGTTATATAATAAGGTAAATTGGCCACAACTTTCAGTTTCATGTTCTGTTTGTTATATGTTATATCTTTAACACTAACTTTCATAATATCCCGATTTATTATCTCAACATTCGAAAACTCTCTGAGATTCTCCTCCAAAGCCGGTATAAGATGCTTATCAATTTCAACCGCTGCAACTCTGCCTGCTTTAGAAGCAAGTTCCACCGTCATACTTCCTATACCCGGACCTATTTCAATTATCATATCATCTTTAGTGATTTCAGCAGTATCTACAATACGTGTAACTATATTGTAATCGGTGAGAAAATTTTGTCCCAATGATTTTGTTAATTTGATTCCATATTTTCTAATAAGTTCTTTTGTATTCAATGCCATCTTTACAACCCCAAACCCAAATTAATAAGTTTCAATATTTTGTATTACTTTAGTTTATTTTTCCCAAAACAAGTTTAATAAAAACAAGCCGGGACAATTACTCCCAGCTTAATACAAGTCCCTTCCTATTATATTTAATCTTTTATTAGTTTTCAGAGCATTTCGCTTTTCAATAATATTGTTTTTAATCAAACAAGCTCTCGATTAATTATACACTTCTATACTTCGATGTTTTAAACACTAGTAAAGTACGTATACTCTTACCTTTCTGCGTCCAAATCTATCAGCTTCGCTCTGAGTTTCCACATAAAGGTCAATTTTGTTTCCTTTTATAGCGCTGCCTATATCGGCTGCAACTGCATATCCATAGTCAGGAGTATCTCCTAATCCTTCGATATAAAGTCTTGTACCTAGAGGTATAACCTTAGGGTCAACTGCAACGATTCCCCTTTTAACCCTTACACCGGTATATGTAATACCGAATAGCGGATGATCGGGATGTTTTTTTGTATCCTTATAAGATGCAGTATAAGCAGTTGCAGACATTTCAAGCACCTTTTTGTAACGTATGACCTCTCCCCTTGATACGGTATAGGTTGCTATAGTACCATACTCCACTATTTCTTTTTCGGGTTCCTTAACAATAGTATCGGATATAAGCTTTCTTTCTACTTCCTTGCCATCTTCATACACTACCTTATAAGTTTTTTCACATACACCGTTCTTACCCTTATTTACTACTTGTTCCACTCCTTGATCCATTGAATTGTTCGGTCTTCTGTCAATTTCATAAGGTATAATCTCATTTTTTGTTACTAGTTCATGCCTAACTCTGACGACTTTTATGTTCATATCTTTATAGACTTTGTCATCTGGATTTGCACCTTCTATTCTGTCGAGATCGCCCAAACCGACTGAACTGTTTCTCAAAGCTTCCTCAACAGTATCCTTGCTCGTCATTACAATAGTTTCTTTTCCATCAGCAAAAACTTTAATCGGTACTGCAGATTTGATATGTATTTTAGTAGTTTTATTCCTTATTAACTTTGTATCAAGAGGTAAGCTTACATAGTCATATTCGTTAACTATTATACCTTTCTGCATAAGCACATCTTTTACGGTATTTCTCATTGTTTTAACAGTAATTTGAGTACCATTGTAATCAATTATAACATCGGTGCTAAACGCAAAAAAAATAAATACTCCAAAAATTACTGTTGCTATTATAGTCAATAATGTAACTGTCAATGTCTTTTTTGAAAAATACCTTTTAATATTTTCTGCCAGCGGTAATAACATGCAACTCCTCCTGTCAAAAATATTAAAGGGACTTATGGTTATTTTAAGTTAAATTGGTTTCTTTGTCAAATTTACTGGGAAAACGTAACTTTCGTACCTAATATTGCCCCTTATAATTTTATCCTATACACAGTCAATTATATTTATTCATTTCCAAAAAATAAAAATCAGCATTCCTTATTCTTAATACCTAGTCTGCATCTTTGCTTTTTAATAAAACTTATATAATTTAATTGAAAATTCATTTTATAAAGCTTATCAAATACATTGAAGCAGCAAATTGCATGCAGGTGGATATTAATCAAATAACAGGTATCTTACCTATATACAGTATAAGTATAATAAATTGTAAAAGTTTCATATCCCGGAAATAAGCATCAATATACATAAAAAAATTATCTCCGGTTTTGTTTTCCTGAGTATCCATTAACAGTAAATTTCCCGGAAATAATTTTGCGAAAGTTTTTATGTAAATTTTATACAGCAAATAACTGTAATTAAGATCAATTGCAGCTGATATTGAACAAATTATATTTTAAAAGTTTTATATATTAAAAAGCCTTTTGGCATTATTCAATGTAACATCTGCCACCGTTTCAACGCTTATTTGTTTTATTTCCGCCACTTTTTCTGCCACAAACCTCACATAACTTGAATCATTTCTTTTGCCGCGGTGCGGTTCAGGCGTAAGATAAGGACAATCGGTTTCGATTAACAGCTTGTCCAAAGGAATCCATCTAACTACTTCAACCAGTTTTTTTGCATTTTTAAAGGTCAGGGATCCTCCCACCGATATATAAAAGTTGTTGTTAAGCAACTCCTTTGCCATCTCCAGGCTTCCAGAGTAGCAATGGAAAACTCCACCAACTTCATTAGCCTTCTCTTGCTTGATTATCTCCAGCGAATCCTGATGTGCTTCCCTGTCATGAACTATAACGGGCAATTTTAATTCCTTAGCAAGGTTTATTTGTTGAGCAAACCAATGCTTTTGAAGTTCTCGGGGGGCAAAATCATAGTAATAATCAAGACCGATTTCTCCTATGGCAACAACTTTACTGTCTTTTGCCAACCGGGCAACTTCATCTAAAGCATTGTCATCGGCATCACCAACCTCATGAGGATGAATTCCTACTGCCGCATATACATATTCATACCTATGGGCAAGAGCAAGGCTATCCTCACAGGACTTTACATCAGTGGCAGCATTGATAATATATGATACTCCGCTTTCATGTGCTTTTTCAATAACCTCATATCTGTCCTCTGCAAATTTATCATCATCATAGTGTGCATGTGTATCAAAAAGCATTTTTTAATCCCAACTTTCATAATATTCCTAAGCTAATTTAAATTTACCGGTCATTATCTGACCTTTGTTCCGCTATCAATAGCCTTATCCAAAGTTGCAAGAACCAGTTCCTTGTCGTCAGCAGCTGCCAGTATCATTCCCTGGGATTCTATTCCTTTAAGTTTTGCCGGCTTTAAATTAGCTACAAGTATAACATATTTACCTACCAGCTCATCTGGAGAATAGTGTTTGGCAATTCCCGAAACTACCTGTCTTATTTCCTCTCCCACTTCCAATTTAAGCTTTAGAAGTTTGTCGGCGCCTTCCACCTTTTCTGCTTCCAATACTTTGGCAACTCTCAAATCAATTTTTGCAAAGTCTTCAATGGTAATATATCCGTCTGAGCTGTTTTTATCTTCCTTTTGCTTCTTTGCCTCATCTTTTTGCTCTTTACTCTCAGCCTGCTGAGCTGTAAGCTTCTCCAACTCTTCCATTTCCTTTTTGATATCTATTCTCGGGAAAATAACATCTCCCTTGTTTACCTTTGCCCCAACAGGATATAATCCCCAATTCTTTGAATTTTCCCATTCAAGGATACTTTTATCTTCAATACCCAATTGCTGCCATATCTTTTCAGGAGTTTCAGGCATGAAAGGCTGCAAAAGAATGGATACAATTCTCAAACTCTCAGCAAGATTGTATATTACACCTGCAAGTCTTGCTTTGTTTGACTCATCCTTAGCCAGCTTCCAGGGCATTGTTTCATCGATGTATTTATTGGTTCTGGATATAGCTTTCCATATTTCACTAAGAGCCGAACTAAACTGTAATTTATCCAAAAGCTCTTCAACCTTAGACGGCGTCTCCAAAACAATTTTTTTCAAATCTTCGTCAAAATCGCCTGCTTGTCTTTCTTCAGGCATTACACCGCCAAAATATTTATCTATCATTGTAACAGTTCTGCTGACCAGATTTCCCAAATCATTGGCAAGATCAGAATTAATTCGGTTTATCAGTGCTTCATTGGAAAAAACTCCATCAGAACCAAAGGGAACTTCTCTCAAAAGGAAATACCTTATGGCATCAACCCCGTATTTATCAACCAATATGACAGGGTCTACCACATTTCCCTTTGACTTTGACATCTTGCCACCTTCCAACAGAAGCCATCCATGTCCGTATACCTGCTTTGGCAGAGGCTCACCTAATGCCATCAGCATTGCAGGCCATATGATTGTATGGAACCTTACAATTTCCTTACCTACCAAATGTACATCGGCAGGCCAGTATTTCTTATAATCTGCATCATTTTCCGACATATAACCTAAAGCTGTAATGTAATTGGAAAGAGCATCTATCCACACATATACTACATGCTTGTCATCAAAGGTAACAGGAACTCCCCAGTTAAAGGTTGTCCTCGATACACACAAATCCTCAAGGCCCGGCCTTAAGAAATTATTCAGCATCTCATTTTGTCTTGACACCGGTTGAATAAAGTCAGGATTTTCTTCAATAAACTTTATCAATCGGTCCTGATATTTGGACAATCTAAAGAAATAGCTCTCCTCTTTGGTAAGCTCCACTTCTCTTCCACAGTCAGGACATTTACCGTCAACCAATTGGGTTTTTGTCCAGAAGGATTCACAGGGAGTACAATACCATCCCTCATATTCACTTTTATATATATCGCCCTGGTCATAAAGCTTTTTAAAAATCTTCTGAACTGTTTGCTCATGCTCTTTATCAGTAGTTCTTATAAACTTGTCGTTGGTTATCTTCAAAAGTTTCCACAGTTCCTTTATACCAACAACAATCTCATCCACATATTGCTTGGGTGTAACCCCTTTAGCTTCAGCTTTTCTCTGAATTTTCTGTCCGTGTTCATCAGTTCCTGTAAGAAACATCACATCATAGCCCTTAAGCCTTTTATATCGAGCTATGGCATCGGCAGCAACAGTTGTATATGAATGTCCGATATGTAATTTATCGCTGGGGTAATAAATAGGCGTTGTTATATAAAAAGTGTTGTTTCCCATTAAATATCCTCTCCTCTTAAAATTATCAAACACGCTTTAATTATTAATATACATATATATTTCCCGTTTTTCAAGGAATTTAATTTTTTTTGGGAAACAATACCTTTTCTAAGCACTAGATTTCGAAAAATTGGACACATGGATTATCCTCCAAAAATAAAAGAGCAAATCCACACAGCTGCAATGACACCTACAAAATCTGCTATTAAAGCTGCGACTAATGTAAATCTTATTTTTTTTATTCCCACAGAGCCAAAATATACAGCAAGAGTATAAAAAATAGTTTCCGTTGTTCCTGTAAGCGTTGAAGCAAGTTTCCCAATAAAAGAATCCGGGCCATAGTTTTTAAGAATATCTGAAAGCAATGCCAAAGACGCACTGCCGGAAATAGGCCTTAAAAATACCAGCGGTACTGTCTCGGAAGGTATCCTCAAAAAAGAAGTAACAGGTCTAAAAGCATAAACAATCAAATCAAGGGCACCCGATGCACGAAACACACCGATTGCCACCAAAAGTCCAACAAGTGGCGGAATAATCCTCACTACAGTACTAATTCCTTCCTTTGCCCCTTCAACAAAAACATCATATACTTTAACTTCCTTATACATTCCGGCAGCTAATATAAAAAGAAGAATAGTCGGAATTGCATAGGAGGACATAATAGACACAATATCCATAGACTACTTCACCTTACCCTTTCCGAAGGCAGACAGAATTTTTACGGAAATTATACCGGCAATAGTTGCACAAACAGAAGCAAACCATATTGTACCTATAATCTCTGTAGGATTTTTTGACCCTGCTGCCGAGCGGACTGCTATAATTGTAGCCGGAATTAGCTGTATACAGGATGTATTCAGCACCGAAAACATACTCATTTCGTTTGTTGCAGTATCCTTATCTCTGTTTAATTTCTGCAGTTCTGCCATAGCTTTCAGCCCCAGCGGAGTAGCTGCATTGCCAAGACCTAAAAAATTAGCCACAAGGTTCATAACAATAGCTCCCAACGCAGGATGGTTTTTGGGTATCCCCGGAAACAAGAATTTCAGAACAGGTCTGACAACTCTTGAAATCGTTCTTATAATTCCGGTTTTTTCAGCCACATCCATCAAACCGGTCCAAAGGCACATTATCCCAAGCAATCCTATACTCAGCTCAATAGCATTTTTTGAAGAATCTACAATCGCTTTGGTAACAGCGTCCACTCTTCCGTTAAAAATTCCGACAATTATGCCGAAAACCAACATTCCGAACCAGATATAATTAAGCAATATTACAACCCCATATAATCATATATTTTATATAAAGGTAGTATAAAGAACCACCTCAACCTAAATAATTTATATGAAGTTCCTTAATTATATATACTAACTTCTGGGTTTTTAATGTTTTGCATGGTTATAGATTTGCATTTTATTATGGCATATAATTACAGCAACAATTTGTTGCTTTGCCAAAACAATTTTTGATTTTTTCAAGTAGGTATAATCATTTCGATTACTCTATTAATTTTGGAATTGCCAGTAAATTGCTTACATTTTTATGGGATTTATTTCTATAATGTGTAATAATCAGTACAATAATAAATAACTTACATGTTAATATGAAACAAGCTTAAACTCTTTTATAATACTTTGCTTAAAATTCCTAGTATTATCTTACAATTTGACCACAAATTATTACTATATTCCAAAAATTTTTTAAAATAAGCTGTTGACTATTATTGGCATTTATGGTACTATAAAAATGAAAAGTTTGTCGAATACTGTAATATTTGAAGGAGGATTCAATGATGAAATCTACTGGTATTGTAAGAAAGGTTGACGAATTAGGAAGGGTTGTATTACCTATTGAATTAAGAAGGACTTTGGACATTGCTGAAAAGGATGCCCTTGAAATTTATGTTGACGGTTCTACTATCATCCTTAAGAAGTACGAACCGGCTTGCATATTCTGCGGTAATGCTAAAGACGTTTCCGTTTACAAAGGCAAAAACATATGTCCTGACTGCATGAGAGAATTGAAAAAATAACAATTGCTAAAAATAATTGGAGTTTGTGCAAACAAGCTCCTTTTATTTTTGCTGCCTACCAGTTTTATTGTTACCTATTATCAGAATTTTATTCACCATTTAGAAATATAAATCAGATTTTTGCTTAGACCTGTTTTTCTAATGTAGATTAATCGTAAATAAAAGATTTTATACCAAACGCTACTCCCGATCGATACCCAATAATTCGCTGTATACATCTCTCTTGCTTATTTTCCTGTCTTCTGCAACTTTTTTCATTGCATCTTTTTTATTAAATCCTTCACTCATATATAGCTTCAAATGTTCTTCAATACTCATATTTCCCCAGTCTTTTTTTTGTTTTTCCATTCTCTCTTCTTCACTGATACCTTCAACTATAACTACAAACTCTCCTTTGGGAGATTCTTTTTCATATTTTTCAATGGCTGTTTTAAGGTCACATCTAATAATTTCTTCAAATTTTTTGGTAAGTTCTCTGGCAAATACAACCTTTCTGTTTCCAAAAAAATCATATAAATCTTTCAAAGTATATAAGAGTTTATGGGGTGCCTCATAAAAAATCAAAGTCCTTTCTTCATTTTTAAGTGCAGCCAGTCTTTCCTTTCGAGCCCTTTTATTCATAGGTAAAAATCCTTCGAACACAAAACGACCTGTAGGAAGTCCCGAAACAATCAACCCTGTAATAGCTGCAACAGGCCCAGGTATTGCCGTAACCTCAATGTCATTTTCAATACAAAGCTTAACCAAATCTTCTCCAGGGTCGGAAATACCCGGAGTACCTGCATCGGATACCAGAGCTATATTTTTTCCGTCGAGAAGCTGGCTTATAAGATAGTTTCCCTTTTCCCTCTTGTTATGTTCATAGTAACTCACAAGAGTTTTTTTAATTTCAAAATGGTTCAAAAGCTTTATGGTCTGCCTCGTATCCTCTGCTGCAATCAAGTCAACCTCTTTAAGAGTTCTAATAGCTCTTAATGTTATATCTTCAAGATTTCCTATAGGTGTTGAAACAAGATATAGTTTTCCCTTACCCTTCAATTTTCGTTACCTCTTTAGAACAATATATTTCATTGGTTTCTGCAATAAATTTCATTGATCTCCTTCGAATAATTGCCGTTTTCGTCATAAACATATAGCGGATCCAACATTTTTAATTGAGGACGTCCTTGCCTTGAGCCTTTGATTAAAATTAAATTAGGCTTCTTGTATGGCGAAGGATGCACAAATCTTATATATTTCGGTTCAAGGGAATAATTCCTCATTAACCAAATTATATCTGCCAGTCTGTCCGGCCTATGTACCATTGCAAACTGACCGCCCGGCACCAATAGCTTGGATGCGGACTTAATAACATCCTCCAGTGTACATAAAATTTCATGCCGGGAAATAGCTTTTGTATCACTCAAATTAATAATTCCTCCACCGCGATTCATGTACGGAGGATTTGTTACAACAACATCAAAACTTGACGCTCCAAATAAATTAACGCTATCCTTTATATCCCCGCACACTATTTTGACCCGGTCTTCCAGGCAGTTCATTTTCACACTTCTGCTCGCCATTTCTGCGATATCTTCCTGAATTTCCAGACCGACTATGGAACTTGCCTCGGTCTTTCCTGCAAGAAGTATGGGAATAATTCCCGTGCCAGTTCCCAAGTCAATTACAGAATTACCCTTTTTGACATCGGCAAAATTTGCAAGCAGGACAGCGTCCAGCCCAAAACGAAAAGCTTTGCTTTTTTGAATAATTTTTAATCCTTTATATTGCAAATCATCTATTGTTTCATCTTCCATTAGTTGAATATCCAAAACCAAACCATCCACCCTAAATAAGGTAATTTATCCGTAACTTAAATATATGCAGCAAAAAGGAGTCTGTATAAGGCTTTACCTCATTAGACTCCCTATTGAGCAATATTATTTCTGAGTAGGAGCATCTACTGGACAAACGTTTGCACAAGCTCCGCATTCTATACAAGCATTTTCATCAATTACATAGCAGCTATCACCAGCTGAAATACAAGATACTGGGCACTCCGGTTCACAAGCGCCGCAACTAATACATGCGTCTGTTATAAAATATGCCATCTTAGGTACACCTCCTAATAATTATTGAGCTTAAAAACAAAAAACCGCTTTATTATTTTATCACCAATTTAAAAGAAATGAAACAACTTTTTTAATAAATTAGAACTTATTTTCTTAACTAATCCATTTATTCCATATCATAACATAAATCTTGTGTTTTTTGACCATTTTTCCAAAAACATAAAACACTATAAAAATAGAAAATCTTTAAGTTAATCTTCCAGCTGTTTCAACTCATCAATATCAATATCCGGCTCCAGTTCTTCTTTAGCCGCCACATCTTTAATTATCTTTACCTGTTCTGCTTTATATATTTTTAAATCAGCTTCATTATCGTTGTCAAGTTTCACCTTTACCAACTCTTTAAGCAGACTTACTCCCATTACAACGCCTTGTCCTTCAGGAGTTTCGACAATAGCTCCTTCTTTAGGAACACGGGTAAGAATTTCCTCATAGGCTTCCTGCTCATATTTTAGACAACACATTAATCTTCCGCATGCTCCGGAAATCTTTGTAGGGTTTAAAGACAATCCCTGCTCTTTAGCCATTTTTATGGAAACCGGCTGGAAATCCCCCAAAAATGAGTTACAGCACAGAACTCTCCCGCATACACCAAGGCCTCCCATCATCTTTGCTTCGTCCCTGACTCCTATCTGACGAAGTTCAATTCTTGTTCTAAAAACCGATGCGAGATCTTTTACCAATTCCCTGAAGTCTACCCTTCCGTCAGCAGTAAAATAAAACAATACTTTATTGTTATCAAAAGTGTATTCAACATCTATCAACTTCATTTCCAGTTTGTGGTCACTTATTTTTTTCAAACATATGTCAAAAGCTTCTTTTTCTTTTTTAGTATTTTCTTCATAGTGTTTTTTATCTTCCTCATCAGCTATTCTAATAACCCTTTTCAGGGGAGGAACTATTTCCTCTTCAGGCACTTCCGTATTAGGAACAACAACAAGTCCAAATTCTATTCCTCTTGCTGTCTCAACAATAACATTTTCATTTAACTTTATATCTAAATCGCCGGGATCAAAATAATAGATCTTCCCGACTTTTTTAAATCTTACTCCAACCACCTTTACCATTACATTATTCCTCCTGAAGCTTCATCAGCATTACTTCTATAACCAGCTGATAATTCGCATTCTGCTTAATGTTCTTACGTGCTTCTTCAATCGCATTTACATTTTTTATGAGTTTATTTATTTCATATCTCTTTGCATTCTTTAATATAATATCCTTTTTATCTGAATTAATCAATATATTTTCCTTTCCAACCTTTTTAACAATCAGCAAATCTCTGTAAAACATTAACATTATATCCAATATTGAATCCACATTATCTTTATTATCTTCAAAAAAACCGTAAACATCAAATATTTCCGCAAGATTTGAGTCTCTTAACTTTAGCACAATTTCAATAACTTTATCCCTGACTGAGAGAAAATCTTCAGATTCAATCATGCGGATTGCTTTTCCCGGAATGCCGTCGGCATAGGAAACAATAAAATCAATGCCCGACAATTCGTGGCCTTTTACTTTTTTAATACACTGTCTTATCTCTTCATCAGTGTTTTTCCTGAAGTTGTATAAAATACACCTGGATCTTATGGTCTCCAACAGGTTGTTGATATTTACAGCCGTAAGAATTATGACCGCATATTCAGGCGGTTCTTCCAATGTTTTGAGCAGGCAATTCTGTGCCTGAACGGTCATCTTGTCAGCCTCTGCAATTAAATATACCTTTTTTTCGGAATACATCGGCCTAATGGAAATATCCTGCTGCATTTTTCTGATATCGTCAACACTAATGCTTGTACCTTCTGTTTCCAGAACATAAAAATCCGGATTGGTACCGCTTTGAAAAAGACGGCAAAGCTGGCATTCTCCGCAAGCTTCAAGAGAATCGCTATCTATACAAAGCAATGCAGAAGCAAAAACTTTTGCAACCAACCGTTTGCCTATACCTTCCGGACCCGCAAAAATATAAGCATGCCTTGTAGAATGCTCTTTCAATATATTCTTTAAGCTATTTACGACTTCATTTTGTCCGACAATATCATTGAATTTCACGCTACACCCCATGCCTTAAATTACATAGTAATATCAAGGATTAATCCTCTTATATCCTCTATTCTCTGTAATATTCTCAGATTATCCTTTTCTGTATTCAACACATCTTTTGTAAGTTCATCCAATTCCGAATTAATCTTCTTAATAATGGCATATACTCTATATCTTCCTCTTCGGTCAACAAAGCTCTCTTTTAAAAATTTACGGGAATTGTTCAAAGCCTCATCCAAAAACTCCGATATAAGCTTTTTATAAATTTTCAATTCCCTTACATCTACCTTTTTTGCAAGCTTTTGCCCCTGCTCGGTAATTTTGTCAACCAAATATTTTATCCTTTCCTCCAAGTTTTGTCCCTCTATTTTCCTAAGCTGGCTATGGAAAGTATTACTGCTTACGTTGGAGGATTTTTTATGCTCACTTCCGGTCACCTCAGCTATATTAGCCGCACTGTTCAAACCATCTCTTATCTTCATAAGCATCTCTCCAGTATTTTATCAATATTTGCCTTAACATCCAAGAATATTTCTTCTATGCTTCTGTTACTGTCAATAACTTTAATTCTGTCGGGATACTTTGATATCAGCTTCTTATAACCTTCATATACTTTTCTGTGGAAGTCCATCGTCTCCTGTTCGATTCTGTCGGCACCGGTAGATCGTATTCTCCTTAACAAAGCAACACTCGGATCAACATCAAAAAACAAAGTTACATCGGGCATTATTCCATCCAAAGCAATGCTGTTTACTTTTTCAATCAGCTCAATGTCAATATTTCGTCCAAAGCCCTGATATACATAACTGGAATCCACAAATCTGTCACAAATTACTACCTTGCCTTGTTCAAGGGACGGCTTTATAAATTCACTGACCAACTGGGCTCTTGCCGAGGCATACAGCATCATTTCAGTTATATATGACATTTTAGTATTGTCAGGATCAAGTATTATTGACCTGATCTTTTCGCCTATTTTGGTCCCGCCAGGCTCTCTGGTTACTACAACCTCAAATCCCCTGTCTTTTAAATAACTCTCTAAAAGTTTAATTTGTGTGGTTTTCCCTGAGCCGTCAGTTCCCTCTGCCGTAATGAATAATCCTCTTTTCATCAAAATCCTCCGATGTACTGGATATGCTTTCATTAATGAATTATATCATATAGCCGTAACAGCTGCAATTAAAGCTTTTGAGGCTTAAGCCAGAATTTCAATCTCTCCGTCATCGGTTACTCCATTTACAGTTCCACCGGCCTGGATAACGCTAGTTATATACTGAACTGCTTCCTCGGTAATAACCTCTCCCGGGCATACTATTGGAACTCCGGGAGGATAAGGCGTAATTATTCCCCTGCTCACCTTACCCACTGACTCTACTAATTTTTGCTTCTTAAAGCTGCATTGCATAATTTTATCCAATGAAACTGCCTGCAGGGGTATATTTAATTCTTTAACATTAATATCGGGTGATTTCATAGAATTACTGAACTGCTTTTCTATTTCTTTCAACGCATAATTAAGACTCTCAAATTCCTTCATTCCATCGGCTATGGTAGAAATGCAAACAATATTGTACATATCCGCCATTTCAACCTGTATATTAAACTGATTTCTGAGAATTTTATCTATAAAAAAACCGGTTTTACCGGTATTCCTGACATTAACAACAATTCTGGTTTTATCCGCATGACCTGATAAAAAAGGCTGGACTGACAATATCTTATAACCTGTGTTCTCACAGACCATTTTCTCAAAGCAATCAATATTCTTCAACAGTTTATCTAACAGTTCTGCTCCACAGTCTTCCATTATAGCCCTTGCTATATCCAAAAAGGCCATAATAATATAAGACGGACTTGATGTCTGAATTAATCGCAGCACAAACTTAACCTTGTCCACATCAACTCGGTTTCCCTTTATATGAATATACGCACCCTGAGTCAATGCAGGCAAAGTTTTATGAGCACTCTGAATACACACATCAGCATCCGCATCCAAAGCACAGCATGGAAGCTTGGAGGAAAACCTTAAATGAGCTCCGTGAGCTTCGTCGACAATTAAAATTTTGTTATAAGAATGAACCACATCTGAAATAGCACGAATGTCTGAGCACAAGCCATAATAATTTGGACGCGTTAAAACAACTCCAACTGCATCAGGGTTATTCCTAATAGCCTCTTCAACAGTTGAAGGCAGCATTAACGAAGGCACTCCAAACAAACTGTCATACTTCGGTGCTATGTAAATTGGTGTAACTGAAGCAAGCATCATTGCACCTATTACCGATTTATGACAATCCCTTGAAACTATCAATCGGTCTCCAGGTTTGCACACTCCCAGAATTGCCGCATGTATACCGCATGTTGATCCATTCACCAAAAAAGAAGTGTCGTCAGCACCAAAAGCCTTTGCAGCTAAGTCTTGTGCTTCTTTTATAACACCATCAGGAAAATGAAGATTATCAAGCCCGGGAATTTCGGTCATATCAAGCTGATGCAAATCTTTTAAGAGTCTGTAAGGTATACCTTTCCCAATTTTGTGTCCAGGCATATGAAAAGGAATGGGACTTGATTTCGCATATTTCCTTAAAGCGTTATATATTGGAGAATTAATGCTATTTATGGTTCTTCCCCCTAAGCAAAACAAAAAATTTATTTTTCTATTAGCCAAACTGAAGTAACTCTATGCGACGGATACATTTCTTTAACTATTTGTCTTGCTTCTTTAATATTTGATGCACAAACCTCTTCTATCTCTTTTGTATCAAACTTTGAACAATTCTTCTTTTCTGTGTGCCAGACTCGGTACACCTTTTTTTTAACTTTCCCTTGCATTTGTACTACCTCTTACAAATATTACTTTAATATAATTATATCATTTGTCAGAAAAATTTGCATAGCTTTTAAAAAAATTCTTTATTTTTATTAAAGACCTGATTTACTTATATATTTCAAAAGCTAATCCTCTGCCGGCAACTCATTTATTAGTTTATAATTTCGCATTAAAACTTCCCTGCCTCTCCAGCTAAAAGCTCTGTCCCGGTATCTTCTCAGAAACTCTTTATTGGAAATTTGTTTTAGCTCTTCATATTCCAGCTTGTACTTAAGATTTTGCCTGAAATCTTTAAGTTTTGTCTCCTGAATCTTTTTATTGTGTGGACAAACATCCTGACAAACATCACATCCCCATATCAAAGTGTGTTTCTTCAAAATTTCAATTTCTTTTTCAGAAAGTTCGCCTTTTTTTTGAGTTATATAAGACCTGCACATCAAAGGGTTTATTGTAAAGTCTCCCATAATACATTGCCCGGGACATTTCTCCACACAACTGAAGCACTTGTAACAAGTACGGTTTTGCGGTTTGTCAGTCTCAAAAGGATAATTATTTATAATGTATCCGATAAAAACATAAGAACCATAACGGTCGGTTATAAAGTGTCCGTTTATACCCAAAAAACCCAAACCGGCCTTATAGGCCAAATACCGCTCATTAAGAGGGCCGGTATCTGCAAAAGCTTTATATTCAAAACCCAAAATTTTTTCTTTCAAATATATCCCTATTGTATCCAGCTTATTTTTAATTATCTTATGATAATCCAAGCCATAGGCATATTTGGACAAATTGGCATCTTCAGCATTGCCGCAATAATATGGAAACAAGCAAACTATTACCGATTTTGCATCCTCCAGAGTCAATTTCGGATCAATTGTCTTTTCCAATCTTCCCTTTTCGAAAATGTTTGGGAGTCCCTTTTCCATCCTGCTTTCTAAAAAATCTTTCAAATCGTTATATTTTTCGGATGATACAATACCTATATATTCAATGCCTATTGACCTGCAAAATTCAATTAATTGTTTCTTCATTCGTCATATTTCCCCAGTATTCTCTTTGTTTGTAGAATCTTTAAAAAAAACATTTCATAAAATTTCATTTATTTTAATTGATAATTTGCTTATCTTATTAATTTCATTACTTATTACCTGAAAATCAATCCATTAATGCTGAAAGTACCATGCAGTTAAGTTTTTTAAAAACCGAAAATATAAAACATTATTTTCAAAAAATCAGCTCCACCTAGTTAAAAGTTGGAGCTGATTTTTATTTTATACTCTTATTAACTTTTAATGCAGTTTAACAACCCTATATTATATAACTACGATTTCAAATATTTATCCTTCTCCTAATTAGAAGCCGGGAACTTAGTTATCATACCAAGCAAATATGATTTTAAATATGCTATGTCAATGGAATCTATAGTTCCGTTTCCGTCCAAATCGGCAATAAACATGCCATTTTGAACAGGGAATTCATAAATCTGTCCAAGGAGATATTTTTTATAATATGCCAAGTCAATGGAAGTTATATCTCCGTCTCCATCAACGTCTCCTTTTTTAATTGTAGGTTGAGTATTATCGTTCTTATTATCTTTAAACAAATCCGGCAATATATTATAAATGTACTGATTAATATATCTCCATTCATGGGTTCCACCGTTGCATACCATAAAGTAGAAGTTTCCGTTTATTGGATCTTCAGAATAAATAAAGACATCGGTTATGTTTTTCATTGCCTGTATCTGAGGATTCATGTTGGAATATGCAATATCTTGATTTCCTGTTGCACAGAAAATCTTAAAGTCATGTGGAGCTTTATAACCGGATCTTCTTACAACATTCGCCAGGTATTCTGCTGTTTCTCTAGGTCTGGAACTTCCACCCATAGAACCCATTATCCAACAGTCACCGCTTAACGGAATATAATATTTAATATAGTCAAGACAGTTAATAAATGTGTACCAGGTACATACAGAACCCATTGAGAATCCGCCAAATGCTCTATGGTCTCTGGAAGCTTTCATATCTTCTCTACTGTTTGACTTCAAATATGTATTATATTTTGTCTCAACCAACGGAATAACTGAATCCAACAATTCCTCATAGAAAGTAGCCTCACTATTTTTACCCTTGTAAAATGTAGGAGTAACAACTATAAGAGGTTCAATATCTCCTCTTGCAATCATATTATCGAGTATTTTCTTCAAATCCTTGTTCTGACCCGGGCCACCGAATAATAAATTCTCATCTTCGCCGCCACCATGCATCAAATATAAAACATTGTACTTTTTGCTGGTATCATTCTGATTGTATCCATATGGAAGATAAACGTTTACATATTTAGTGTCGAAACCGGCTCTGTAACTCAGTCTCTCGATAGAACCTTGCCTTGAGCTGACATTCAGGTAATCATAAGGAAGCGATCTGAAGTATTTCTCACCTGCTAAAGATACTGTGACATTAGCACTGGCCATACCGAGCACTATGATGCTCGACAAAACAAAACACAATCCTTTCTTAAAAACTTTTTTTAAAAACATTTTAATCCTCCTCTATAAACTAAATTTAATCAACTTTCGCAGGAAACAACTGATAGCTTTGCCTTGATATGAACAGGCAAACAAGTGACAAAGTAGTTGAG
>ENA-OWOZ01000376-OWOZ01000376.1-bioreactor-metagenome-genome-assembly--contig:-NODE-376-length-59106-cov-4.305003_pt1 | contig 59106 bp, 63 predicted proteins | sample MGYA00238140_ERZ651804 | MGnify/ENA primary metagenome ERZ651804 (study PRJEB26910, sample SAMN07631232) | bioreactor metagenome | isolation source: Switchgrass digestor | place: USA: Dartmouth...
CCCTTAAAAAACCTTTGATTCCAGTAAATCACCTGGAAGGCCATATATATGCTAACTTTTTGGAGCACCCAGACATTGCTTTTCCAGCTCTTTGTCTGGTAGTGTCAGGAGGGCATACTAGTCTGCTTTATATGCGTTCTTTGGGTGAATATGAGTTAATTGGAGAAACCCGTGATGATGCAGCCGGAGAGGCTTTTGACAAAGTTGCCCGTTTTTTAGGTCTAGGATATCCGGGAGGGCCGGCTATTCAAAAAGCCGCTGCCCAAGGTCAAGCCGGGAAAATTCATCTCCCCCGCGTATTTTTGGATCGGCAAGATTATGAATTTAGTTTTAGTGGGTTAAAGACAGCTACCATGAATGAGTGGAATAAACTTAAGAGAAGAGGAACTATAGATGTAAATGATTTGGCCGCTGAATTTCAAGATGCCCTGGTAGAAGTATTAGTGGAAAAAACTATCCATGCGGCTAATCAATATCAGGTTTGTTCCATCTTATTAGCTGGGGGAGTAGCCGCTAATCAGCATTTGCGAAACCTGTTGAAAATTAAGAGTCAAGAGCTGGGACTACCGTTGTATTATCCCCGTTTACAACTGTGCACTGATAATGCTGCTATGATAGCTGGGAATGCCTATATTAGCTATGTGCGCGGGGATTTTGCCCCCCTTAATATTAATGCTTACCCTGGGATATAAGTCCTTGTGAAAATTATTGTGGATAATGTGAATAAGTCTGTTGATAACTATTGCTTCCTGTTTATAGCGCTGAAGTGGAACTAATAGTGCTGGCATAAAATGTCGTTGCCTGAATTTAGAACACAGCTTCCTGTGGATAACCGGAAAGTAAGGAGTTGATAAGTTGCAGCCGATTTTGTTTACGGTCGGGAATTTTAGGATATACTCTTGGGGTCTGATGCTGGCTTTGGCGGTAATATTAGCTATTATAGGAATTAGTCGGCTTTTTGCTCAGGAGGATTATGACCGGGACATGGTACTGGACCTGGTCATGTTATGTGTTGTATTTGGTATTATTGGGGCTCGTTTAGCCTATATCATTACTTATGAATGGCAAATTTTATTATCTGATCCTTTAATGCTTTTAAATATTAAAGACGGTATTAGCGGGATGGCTTGGTATGGAGGATTGATAGGGGGAATAATCCCCTTTATTATTTATTTGCGTCGCAAGAACCTTTCCTTTTGGAAAGTAGCGGATATATTTGCTCCTTACCTGGCTTTAGGATATGCACTAGTACGGATAGGTTGTTTCTTAAATGGCTGTTGTTATGGTAATATCACAGATAGTGCTTACGGTGTAGTATTCCCGGCAGTCGACGCTTATCACCGATACCCAACTCAGCTGTATAGCTCAGCCCTGAACTTTTTGCTATTTATTGGCCTGATTCGCTTTTATCCACGGCGTAAATTTCCAGGGCAGGTATTTCTTCTCTATGTTATTGGTTATTCCGTTTACCGTTTTATAGTAGAGTTTTTCCGTTCTAATGAGATTTTCTTTGGTCCTTTTTCTATAGGACAAGTTTGTACCCTGCTATTATTGCTTTTGGCTTTCTTGGCATATTACTGGAAAAAACCACGCATTTAGGAGGTATCACTTTTGTCTGATATAAGTAATAAGAAAAATTTTCTTATCGACATGCAGATTAACCCCCAACAAAAACGAGAGGAATTGAGAAATAAAATAGCTAAACAAAGGAATGAGATGTCTATGGAAGATGTCAACAACTTAAGCAAGCGCATCTGGCATAGTCTGGAACAATTAGAACCTGTAATTAGGGCTAAAGTAATAATGGGTTACAGTAGTATTAAAAATGAGGTTAATCTTATACCCTGGTTAAAGAAAATGCAGCAAGCAGGGCGTACTATTCTTTTGCCACGGGTTAATGGTAATCATTTGGAAGCTATTGCGGTTAAGGACTGGAATGATATGGGACACGGTTCTTTTGGTATCCGGGAGCCTCGGGGGGCGGCTTTCCCTGTTGATAAAATTGATGTAGTACTAGTTCCCGGGTTAGTTTTTGATGCCCGGGGCTTCCGCTTGGGATATGGTAAAGGTTATTATGACCGCTTCCTGCCTAGCCTGCATAAGAATTGTTTTAATTGTGGTGTATGCTATGAATTTCAGGTTGTGGATAACGTTTTCCCCCATAATACAGATGTTCCCGTACACTGGATAGTAACTGACCGCTCGGAAATAGCGGTTGATATAAATTTTTTCTAATATAGACCCAGATAACTCAAGCCCTTCGGGCGCACAGAATGACACAGTTATTTTAATAGACACTGAAGAACGCTGATTGCTTATGAATTACACTGAATCTTTATTTTTTAATCATTGCTTCCCCTGTAAATAGTAATAAATATACATGAGGTTGAATAAATACGCGGCAACATTAATTGGGAACAATAGTGAACACTAGAAGTACCCGCGATCTTAATAGTAAGCGAAGCGAAAATCAGTAGTATCCGAAGGGTGAAGGGTGAACCAAAATAAGAATTCAAATTCAAAATTTATATCCCAAACCAATGTTTCCTTCACTTTATATCAATTATTAATCTAAACTATGAAAGGACAATGAAAAGGGGCATTTAGAAATCGCCCCTTTTTATTTCTATATTATTATTGTTTGTTATTTTATTTATTATCTACTTGGCCAGCGTTAGTATTATCCTGGGTGGCTTCTTTTAGAGCGGCGAAAACGCCACCAAGTCCGGCTAGATCAGCGGGAATAATAAGCTTGGTGGCTTGCCCGTCACCAATTGCCTTAAGAGCTTCCAGGGATTTCAAAGCTAATACCTTTTCATCAGCCGCAGCCTCACGCAACAAAACCAGGCTGTCGGCCAGAGCCTTCTGGACTAATAATATAGCCTGTGCTTCGCCTTCAGCTTCCAGGATTTTAGCCTGCCTGGTTCCTTCGGCCTCACGGATATTGGCTTCTTTTACAGCTTCAGCTTGAAGTATAGCAGCCTGTTTACGACCTTCGGCTTCCAATATAGCGGCCGTTTTTTGTCCTTCAGCCCGAAGAATTGCTTCTCTCTTTTCTCTTTCAGCCCTCATCTGTTTTTCCATGGCATTTTGAATATCCTGAGGAGGCAGAATGTTCTTTAATTCTACGCGGTTAACCTTGATACCCCACTTATCGGTAGCTTCATCCAGGATAACCCGTAAGCGGGTATTTACAATATCGCGGGAGGTAAGGGTTTCATCAAGCTCTAAATCTCCCACAATATTTCTTAAAGTAGTAGCAGTCAGGTTTTCAATGGCCAGGATAGGATTAGCAATTTCGTAGGTATACTTAAATGCATCAGTCACCTGAAAGTATACTACCGTATCGATCATCATAGTAACATTATCTTTGGTTATAACTGGCTGGGGAGGGAAATCAACTACCTGTTCCCGTAAATCTACCACTGCTCTAAAGGAATCTATAAAGGGTATAATTACATTAATACCCTGTTCAGCCTTCTTATGAAACTTACCCAATCGCTCTACCAGTCCTACTGTAGACTGTCTAATGATTTTAATGGAAGAGAAAGCGATCATAACCACGAAAATAACAATAATCAGATTTACCAAAACCCCTAATATCGCTCCCATATAATTTTCTCCTTTCAAATGTTTTTAATATGCATGAGGTTGAATAATTGTACACAGCAACCTAAACTGTGAACGACAGTGAACATCAGTAATACTCAAAAGGTGAAGGGTTAACACGCGGAAATCCAAGGGGAATAAATATCGTCATTTATTGATGAAATCAAAAGAAATACGAAGTATTTAAACAATAATTCTTAATTCAAAAACCAACTTACTTTAGGGCTAGTATTTACTATTATATATTCGAATAGGTTTTTTTACAGCAGGAATCCAAATTTAATCTATGGCTTTAACTACCTGAAGCTTAACCCCGTCAACACCGGTAACGATAATTTTACTTCCTTCGGGAATAGTTTCACCTGATACTGCTGTCCAAATTTCTCCATTTACTTTTACCTGGCCGCGGTGCAGGGGTTCAATGGTAGTAGTTGCAATACCGTGTTGGCCGATTAAGGCGTCTACATTACTAAGGGTATCTTCTGTATGAAAGAACTTCTTAACCAGAGGGCGAGTAAAAATGATAAAAATCAGGGTTAAAAAAGCAAAGACAAGTAGTTGTGCTCCCAATGAAGATAACCAACCGAGGCTTGCCAGGACTGCGACAATAAGAGCAGCAATAGCAAACCAAAGGAACCATAGTCCTACTGTAATTATTTCAATGACACCGCATATTACAGCTGCCAAGATCCATTGCAGAGCGGTCATTTTTTAGTCACCAACCTCCTTATATGATTGGTTTCCTATGTGTTACATTAAATAATACCATAGTTTTTTTGCTTTGCCACTTTTTTAAATTTTACAAAATTATTCCAATTGAATTATCTTGTAGATTTATGTAGTAGATAGAAAAACAATGTATGTTGTATAATGTAAATATATTGGAAACTCCGATTCAGTTAACCTAAGGCTTATTAGCTATGGTATCTGAACGATAGGGTATACAGGGAAACATGTATGCCTCCCAATTGGAAAGGAGTATACTAGACATGGTGAATGTTGTGTGTACTCCCTTTACAGGGAGTTATTTTTTTAAGGGAGGTAATTTAATTATGGCTGAAGAAAAACAGTTGGTGGAAAAACTTAAAGAGATGTTTCCTAATGGGAAGGCAAGCTGTACCCAGGCTCGTGAAGCAGCTTCCCAACTTGATATTGAACTTCACGAAATGGGGAAACTATGTGATTTGGCGGGAATCAAAATTTTTGCCTGTGAGCTAGGTTGTTTTTAAAGCTAATATGGTAAAAAACGGTCCCGGGGGAGAGTGAAAATGTGTTAGACAGTTATCAACGAGATATTAATTACCTACGAGTATCTGTTACGGATCGTTGCAATTTGCGTTGCCGTTATTGTATGCCTGAAGAAGGTGTGAAAAACCTGGGACATTATATAATTCTGAGTTTAGAAGAAATGGCACGCTTGATTAAGATAGCAACTGCAGTAGGGATTCGTAAAGTCAGATTTACTGGTGGAGAGCCTTTGGTACGTAAAAACATTGGACAACTTATTCGCTATACTGCTGATATAGCGGGAATAGACGATATAGCTATAACTACCAATGGTCTTCTTTACCCAGCAATGGCAAAAGAATTAAAGGCTGCCGGTTTGAAAAGAATAAATATCAGTCTGGATACTTTAAGTGACACTAAATATCATTATATAACGCGCCGGGGCGATTTAAAGAAGGCCATGGAAGCGGTATTTAAAGCTCTAGAATTGGAAATGCACCCGGTAAAAATAAATACGGTAATAATCAAAGGGTTTAATGATAACGAAATTATGGCTTTTGCCCGCCTGGCTTATGAATATCCCCTGCACCTTCGTTTTATTGAGTTTATGCCCATAGGGGACTTGCGTTACTGGAAACCGGAACGAATGCTTAGTGTCAGTGAAGTTAAAAAACAAGTAGAAAAGGAATATGAACTTCAAATCGACAAAACTGTTAAAGGTAATGGACCCGCTAAATCTTATCGTCTGGTAGGAGGAAAAGGTACACTGGGGTTTATATCTCCCATGAGTAATCATTTTTGTGGTGAATGTAACCGTATCCGAATGACAGCTGATGGGAAACTCAGAGGTTGTCTCTATGATAAAAGGGAAATTGACCTCAAAAAGGCTATGGCCTCTGGGGCAAGTGATGAAGAGCTGGAATTATTGTTTAGAAAGGCTATTACTAACAAGCCCAAACAGCACCACATGATGAATAATGGCTGGGGAAATGAAAATAAGCGTAAGATGTTCCAAATAGGAGGATAAAATGGATTTTACTCATGTTAACGAGCAAGGTAGGGCTCGTATGGTCGATATCAGTGCCAAAGAAGATAGTACACGGGTAGCTATAGCCCAAGCAGTTATCTCTATGCAACCTGAGACCCTGGCCTTAATCAGGAACGGAGGAATAAAAAAAGGTGATGTTTTAGGTGTAGCTCAGGTAGCTGGCATAATGGGGGCTAAACAAACCTCCAGCTTGATACCTATGTGTCATCCCTTAATGCTCACTTCAGTTGATATTAATTATGAATTCGATGAAACAAATGCTAGCATTATAATCACCTCGACAGTAAAAACTACAGGTAAAACCGGGGTGGAAATGGAGGCTATTACTGCCGCCAGTATAGCTGCTATCACGATATATGATATGGCCAAAGCGGTCGATCGCTGGATGGAGATAAAGGAGATAAAATTATTGGAAAAATGGGGCGGCAAGAGTGGACATGTAAAGAGGAGTTGATATGGTTGCCTAAAGGAACGCTTTATTCTATATGCATTGCCCCGGAAAGGGGACAGCTTAAAAAGGAAGTTAACCATGCTAAGGTAATTAAGGATTATGGCATTGAAAACGATGGGCATGCCGGCCCCTGGGGGCGTCAGGTAACCTGTCTTAACCTGGCCAGCGTAAAAAAAGTTAATGAAGAGAAACACATGAATATAGGCCCGGGGGAGTTTGCTGAGAACTTGCTTATAGATGGTATTGATTTGGTTGCCGTAGGAGTAGGGGGCCGGTTAAAAATAGGCTCTGATGTTATCTTGGAAGTATCACAAATTGGTAAAGAAGATCACCCCAGCGTAGTAACTAGGACTCTGGGAATTACCCTGTTACCATATGAAGGACTTTTTTGCCGGGTAATTGAAGGTGGAGAGATTCATAAGGGTGATCCTGTAGAGGTGATTTAATGTTTCGCACCGGAATACTGATTATGAGTGACAAAGGTTCTAGAGGAGAACGGGAAGATCTAAGCGGCAAAACAGCAGCTGAATTATTAGGTAATGAATTTAACATAGAATATTATGAAATAATACCTGATGAAAAAGAAATTATAGTAGAAAAGTTGCGTTATGCCTGTGACGTAATGGGCTTAGACCTGATTCTAACCTCGGGTGGAACTGGTTTTTCTCCCCGCGATGTAACTCCAGATGCCACTTTGGAAGTAATCGAAAAAGTGGTTCCCGGCATACCAGAAGCTATGCGTTATTATGGCTTGCAAAAAACACCCAAGGCCATGTTATCCCGAGGAGTGGCTGGGATCAGAGGAAGAACCTTAATAATAAACATGCCAGGAAGTGTGAAAGGTGTACGGGAATCTTTGCAAGCTATTTTACCTGCCTTAGGGCACGGACTGGAGATTTTAAGAGGTAGTAGTGGTGAGTGCGGGCAGGAATAATAGACAACAGGCGGGAAGTTTACATAGCAAACTTCCCGCCTGATATTGTTACTAGTCCTTTAGGGATACAGTTCCCAGCCGTTTACGGTACCAGATTTCATCCTGGCCTTCTACATAAAGGTCCTTTAAAATTCCAACTTTTTCAAATCCATTCCGTTCGTAAAATTTTTGCGCCCGGGTATTAAATACTGAACAAATCAAGAATAAGTTAGGTAAATGCTGTTTGGCTTTTTCAGCAGCAAAGTTGATCAGTTCGGCACCAATGTTTTGACTGCGGTAGGATTCTTTTACCGCTACGATTAAGATATAAGCTCCGACATTACCAACTCCGTTTAGGCGTAGAGTTATGCAGCCTACTACCTCATTATTTAATTCTGCTGTAAAAATATTATCTTCTGTTTCCTGCAGCATTTTAAGGGCTCGTTCATAATTGATCCCAAATTCTGCCCAAGCCGGAGCACCAGCCATTATTTTTGCGATTTCTTCCAAGTCTTGTGGAGTCGAAGGTCTTATTACTAGATCTCTCATTTCTCTACCTCCATTTTTGATAAATAAGATTGGTTGGTATGAAGTTTAGTTTTCGCGGTTTTTACCCGCGAAAACTAAACTTCATACCAATCACATATATAATATTTTCTCCCAAATAGTACAAAAAAACCTGATAATTAAAGGTATAAAAAGAAAATAATCGTAGCATAATATTAATCGAAAATATTAGGCAGATTTAAAGAGTTAGCTGATTTGAATACTATTTAGGTCTAGCCTAATATTAAGTTATATTAGCACTCGCACTCAATGAGTGCTAACAATAAAACCATCATTTAAAAGGGGGTATATCTTTGAAGATCCAACCACTCGCAGACAAATTGGTTATTAAAGTTTTGGAGGTTGCCGAAGAAAAGACCAAAAGTGGGCTGTACGTTCCTGACACAGCCAAAGAAAAACCCCAGGAAGGTGAAGTCTTGGCAGTAGGTCCCGGTGCTTTAAATGATAAGGGTGAAAGACTGCCTATGACTTTAAAAGTCGGCGATCGGGTTATTTTCTCCAAATACGCTGGTACCGAAATTAAGCTTGATGGAGAAGAGTACTTAATTATGTCTGAACGTGACGTATTGGCAAAATTAAACTAACGGTAGAAGGAGGATATTCGGATGATTGCCAAGGAAATAAAGTTTGGCGAGGAAGCTAGAAGGGCATTGGAACGGGGTGTTGATACTCTAGCCAATGCGGTTAAAGTAACTCTTGGACCCAAAGGTCGTAATGTAGTCTTGGACAAGAAATTTGGCTCCCCCACGATTACTAATGACGGTGTTACTATTGCTAGAGATATTGATCTGGAAGATCCCTGGGAAAACCTGGGCTGCCAGTTAGTAAAAGAAGTGGCTATCAAGACTAACGATGTTGCTGGTGACGGAACTACTACGGCAACGATTCTCGCCCAAGCGATGATTAAAGAAGGACTTAAAAATGTAGCTGCTGGCGCTAACCCTATGATTATGAGAAAGGGAATTGAAAAGGCGGTTAAAGCAGCTGTTGATGAAATCTTAAGAATTAGTAGAAAAGTAGAAACTAAAGAAGCTATTGCCCAAATAGCAGCTATTTCGGCCAGTGATGCTGAAATTGGAAATCTGATTGCAGATGCTATGGAAAAGGTTGGCCGGGATGGAGTTATTACAGTTGAAGAATCACAGTCAATGGGTACTTCCCTGGAAGTAGTCGAAGGTATGAGCTTTGACCGCGGTTATATATCTCCTTATATGGTGACCAATGCTGAGAAGATGGAAGCTGTTTTGGAAGATCCTTATATCCTCATCACTGATAAGAAAATCTCCTCTATCCAAGAAGTACTTCCTATACTGGAGAAAGTAGTTCAGACTGGAAAACCCATGCTGTTAATTGCTGAGGAAGTTGAGGGTGAGGCTTTGGCTACTTTGGTAGTTAATAAATTAAGAGGATCCTTTACCTGTGTAGCTGTTAAAGCTCCTGCTTTCGGTGATAGAAGAAAAGCAATGCTCGAAGACATAGCTATTTTAACCAAAGGTCAAGTAGCCTCAGAAGATATTGGAATTAAATTGGAAAATGTTACATTAGATATGCTGGGACGTGCCCATCAGGTTGTAGTCAAGAAGGACGAGACTATAATTGTTGATGGCGCAGGTTCAGAAGAAGATGTAAAAGCCCGTATTGCTAACATAAAGAAACAGTTAGAAGAAACTGAATCGGAATATGATAAGGAAAAACTACAAGAAAGAATGGCTAAACTATCTGGTGGAGTTGCTATAATTCAGGTAGGTGCTGCTACAGAGACTGAGCTGAAAGAAAAGAAACACCGTATTGAAGATGCATTGGCCGCTACTAAAGCAGGAGTCGAAGAAGGTATGGTTCCCGGTGGTGGAACAGCATTAATTAATGCTATAGCTGCCATAGAAAAGATCGAATCTTCCGGAGATGAGCTTACGGGCGTAAATCTGGTTAAGAAGGCTCTCGAAGAACCTCTGCGTCAGATTGCCAATAATGCGGGTGTAGAAGGTTCAATTGTAGTTGAAAAAGTTAAAGAAGCAGGCAATGGCATTGGCTACAATGCGTTAACTGGTGTTTATGAGAATATGGTAGATGCTGGAATTATCGATCCGGCTAAGGTTACTCGCTCTGCTTTACAAAATGCAGCTAGCATAGCTGCTATGGTACTAACCACAGAAGCTATTGTTACCGAAATTCCGAAAGAAGATAAAGGAATGCCTAATATGGGCGGAGGCGCCGGAATGGGCGGCATGATGTAGGACTGCAAAAAAGCTGGCTTAAGGCCAGCTTTTTTTTTGGATTTTTATAGTACTTTTTCTTAATTGCTTAAAACCTTGAAATATCAGCTGTGAAAAGGTGTGCACAATTGTTAGACTAATCAGAATATTTTGAAAAAATATTGACATTGACCCATTCACCTGTTTTAATTTAACAAAGATTTTTATTCTCTGGTAAATTAGGAAGGTGTATTTTGGGTTGGGTGTTCAGATAAAAGCCATGGGTCATGCTTTGCCTGATCAGGTATTGAGCAATAGTGATTTGGAGAAAATAGTAGATACTAGCAATGATTGGATTATAGAAAGAACAGGGATAGTTGAGAGAAGAATAGCTTCTAAGGAACAGAAGACATCTGATCTCTGCTACGAGGCAGCGGTAATGGCACTAAACAAGGCCAGTATCCATTCCAGTGAATTAGATTTGATAATAGTGAGTACCGTAACTGGGGATATGGTGTTTCCCTCAACAGCCTGCGTCCTTCAGGGAAAGCTGGGAGCCTTTAATGCAGCTGCCTTTGATTTGGGGGCGGGATGCACAGGGTTCATTTATGCTTTGGCAACAGCAGAAAAATTTCTTTCTACCCCGGGATATAATAATGTTCTGGTGGTCGCTGCTGACCTGCTTTCTCGCATAGTGGATTATAAAGATCGTAATACTTGTGTTCTATTTGGTGATGGAGCAGGGGCAGCAGTTCTTACAAGGGGTAATTCCTCGAATGGTATCATCGGCACCTATTTGGCTGCTGACGGGACCGGGGTAAGCTCCCTTTATATGCCAGCTGGTGGTTCAGCTTTACCAGCATCAGAACAAACGGTGCGGGACAGGTTACACTTTATTAAAATGAATGGACCTGAGGTGTTTCGCTTCGCTTGTAATGTAATGGTTGATGTTAGTAATAAATTATTGAAACAGGTCGGGGTAGACTATGAGGACATTGATGTTTTTGTGCCACATCAGGCAAATATAAGGATTATAAGGGCAGCCTTGAAGCGAATGAATATTTCCCCGGAGAAGACCATAATTAATTTAGATAGATTTGGCAATATGTCTGCTGCCTCAATTCCGGTGGCCCTTTCGTTAGCCGAAGCCGAAGGCAGGTTAAAGCCTAACGACCTCGTCTTAACAGTGGCTTTTGGGGCAGGGCTAACTAGCGGTGGAGCTTTAATTCGCTGGGGGTGTGACTAGCATGCAATTAAAAACAAGATTATGTGAGTTATTAAATATTGAATACCCGCTTATTCAAGGAGCTATGGCCTGGATAGCCGGAGGAAAACTAGCAGGGGCCGTCTCTGAGGCTGGAGGCTTAGGAGTTATAGGTACCGGTGATGGAGATAGAGCCTGGCTTAATAAGCAAATTAAAATTGCCCGGGAGCAGACGAAAAAGCCTTTTGCCGTTAATTTAATGCTTACTTCTCCTCATGTGGAGGAAGTTATTGAGGAAATAATAAGTTCAAAAGTACCAGTAGTTACAACAGGAGGAGGTAACCCGGGGCGATACATGGAAAGGCTTAAAAATGCTGGAATTAAGGTGCTACCGGTAGTAGCTTCACAGGCATTGGCTCGCCGGCTTAGCCGATTAGGGGCAGATGCCATTATTGCTGAAGGTAATGAGTCTGGAGGCCACGTAGGGGAAATGAACACCATGTGCCTTGTGCCTATGATAGTGGATGCAGTAGACGTCCCGGTTATTGCTGCCGGGGGTATTGCTGATGGCAGAGGTCTTATAGCAGCACTTGCACTAGGAGCAGAAGGGGCGCAACTGGGAACCCGTTTTATATGTGCTGAGGAATGTGAGGTTCATCCTAAGTATCAGGAAAAAGTTATTAAAGCCAGGGATCGGGATACGGTAGTCTGCGGGCTCTCTACCTCCCATCCGGTAAGGGCCATTCACAACCGTTTTACCCGTGAATATCTTCAATTGGAGGCAAGCGGGAACAAGCGTGAGCTTCTGGAAGAGATGGGTAAAGGGCGCTATCCTCGAGCTTCCCTGCATGGTGACGTTGATGAGGGTTCCGTATTAGCTGGTCAGATATGTGGGCTGGTAAAAAGAGTTGAACCTGCAGTTGCTATAGTAAATGACATCATTAGCGGAGCGATAGAAGTTAAGAAAAAACTGGAGGATATTCCATGCCACGTTTAGCTTTTGTTTTTCCGGGCCAGGGTACCCAATACATAGGAATGGGTAAGGAATTGGCATCTCTTTACCCGGAAGCAGCCCTAGTATTTGACCAGGCTGATGCCATTGCTGGTTATAAGATAAGTGATCTGTGTTTTTCCGGACCTTCTGATATCTTAAACCAGACCGAGTTTTGCCAGCCGGCCTTAATGACTACTTGTCTGGCTATTTTAGCCGTGGTAGAAGCTAAAGGGATAAAACCTGATATGTTGGCAGGTTTAAGCCTGGGTGAATATACTGCTCTGGTGGCTGCTGGCGCGCTGGACTTTTCTCAGGCCCTACCCCTGGTGCAAACTCGAGCGCGTTTAATGCAGAATGCAGTTCCCCAAGGGAAAGGTGCTATGGCTGCGGTATTGGGGATGGATTATGATGTTTTACAAGCTACCTGCCAAGAAGTAGGAGTAGACATAGCTAATTTAAATTGTCCGGGTCAAGTAGTGATTGCCGGGGAAAGGGAAGCAGTTCTTAAAGCAGGTGATATTTTGCGGGAGAAGGGTGGACGCTTCCAATTGTTAGATGTCTCAGTCCCATCCCATAGCCGTTTAATGACTTCGGCTGCTGCTAAGTTCAAGGAAGAACTGAAGAAAATACCTTGGGAAAACCCTGTACCGCCTGTAATTAGTAATGTGACTGCTCAGGAACATAATCAGAGTCAAATTGTTGATTTACTGGTAAAACAGATGTATTCACCAGTGCAATGGGAAGCTAGTGTAAAGTATATGGCCCAAAAAGTGGATTATTTTATTGAGATAGGACCTGGTAAAACTTTATCCGGGTTGATTAAGCGTACGGTGCGGGGGCGTTTATTAGGTAATGTGGAAGACAGCAAGTCTCTGGAAAAAGTATTGGCGGAGGTTGAAGCATAAATGCAGGAAAGAGTTGCTTTAGTGACCGGAAGTTCTCGGGGAATAGGCAGAGCTGTGGCTTTAGGTTTCGCTCAAGCAGGATACCGGGTAGTAGTAAATTATTATCCGGGTAACCGTGAGGAGGCTGAAAAAGTACAGCAAGAAATTAAGGCAGCAGGAAGTACCGGAATCATGGTGGAAGCCGATGTTTCTAAATCGGAGGATTGCAACCGTCTTATTCAGGAATGCATTAAGGAATGGGGTCGTCTTGATATTCTTGTAAATAACGCTGGTATAAATCATGACCAGTTAATGCTTAAAATGCAGGATGATGAATGGGAAAAGGTACTAAAAACCAACCTGAGTTCTGCATTTTACTGCAGCCGAGCCGCATTAAAGTATATGATGAAGCAACGGTGGGGAAGAATTATTAATATCTCCTCAGTTGTAGGAATAAGCGGAAATGCTGGTCAAACCCATTACGCCGCTTCTAAGGCTGGAATACTGGGCTTAACATATTCTATAGCCCGGGAATATGGTAGCCGGGGAATTACGGCTAATGCTATTGCACCTGGATATATTGAGAGTGATATGACCGCCGCACTAAGTCCTGAGCAACGTCAGAAAATTGCTTCCGGCATTGCTTGCGGCAGGCTGGGTAAACCCGAAGATGTAGCAGCAGCTGTGTTGTTTTTGGCTTCAGAAGAGGCTTCCTATATTAACGCCCAGGTAATTCGGGTAGATGGCGGCCTGGGAGCATTCTAGAAATAATTAGACGGGAACTCGCGGAGGGGAATAGACACAGAAAACACAGGCCCTTCGGGCGCACAGATTTACACTGATTTTTTGACGCTGATGGACGCTGAAATTTATGATTAACACTGATCTTTATTTTTATACTGAAGCTTACGTTTATGCCACTTTTTTATCAGTGATATGTGATATGGGCATGCCAGATTTTAGTAGAAAATTTAAAAGGGGCGCTTGTTGCTTCTTTCGGTTACTATTAAGGGCATTGATTGGACACTGAGTTTGTAAAAGATAGAAGAAATACGAAGTATTTCAACAATAATTCTTGATTTTTAATTCTTAATTCAAAATTCAATACTTTGAGCTAGGTATTCACTATTATGCATTCGCATTGGCTTTTTACAGCCACTTATACAGATATAAAAAATATTTAAATAAGGAGGATTTTGACTAATGACAGTATTTGAGGAGCTGGCTAAAATAATTGCCGAAATTAAGGATATTCCGGAAGACGAAATTACTATGGAGTCTAGATTTGAGGAAGATTTAGAGGCTGATTCTCTGGATATAGTGGAAATGCTCATGTTACTAGAAGAGAAGTTTTCCATCCAAATTCCTGAGGAAGCAGCTGAAGGGCTAAAAACCGTGGGAGATGTCGTAAAATACGTAGAAGATTTACTAGGTTAATAAGTGAGGATGATTAAATGTCACGACGCAGAGTAGTTGTTACGGGGATGGGAGTTATTTCCGCTATTGGTCTGGATAAAGAGCATTTTTGGAATAACTTGATTACAGGAAAGAGCGGAATAAGTGCCATAGAACGCTTTGATACAACTGATTTCCCCAGTCGGATTGCCGCTGAGATAAAAGACTTCAATCCCAACGACTATATTGCCAAAAAAGATGCGCGGCGGATGGATCGCTTTGTGCAATATGCGTGCGCGGCAGCTTTAACGGCTATAGAAGATTCCGGTCTTAAGTCTAATATAAAACAATTTAGGAATAGGACCGGCGTGGTAATTGGATCTGGTATAGGTGGAATTGAAACTTTTGAGGAGCAGTATAATAAAATGCTTAACAAAGGACCGGGTTTTATTAGCCCTTTCTTTATTCCTATGATGATTGCCAATATGGCTTCAGGGCAGGTTGCGATTATGTTAGGAGTTACCGGACCTAATTCCTGTACGGTTACGGCATGTGCTTCTGCTACCCATGCTATAGGCGACGCTTTTCGCATTATTCAAAATGATAAAGCCGACATAATGATAACTGGCGGAAGTGAAGCAGCAATAACTGCTATGGCAATTGGGGGATTTTGTGCCATGAAGGCCTTATCTACTCATAATGAAGAGCCAGAAAAGGCTTGTCGTCCCTTTGATTTAAATAGGGAGGGCTTTGTTATGGGAGAAGGTGCCGGAGTACTAATCCTGGAGGAGTTGGAGCATGCTCTTGAACGGGGAGCTATACCTTATGCAGAAATTATCGGATTCGGAAGTAGCGCTGATGCCGTGCATATGGTTCAGCCCGATATAGAAGGCCGAGGAGCTGCTGCTGCTATTCGTCATGCTATTATCGATGCTGGTATTGAACCAACCCAGGTTAATTACGTTAATGCCCACGGAACCGGAACTCAATTAAATGATCAGATGGAAACGAAAGCAATTAAAGATGTATTTGGAAAACATAGTTATAATCTGGCGGTTAGTTCGATTAAGGCTGCTACCGGACATACTCTGGGAGCAGCAGGAGCTATAGAATTAATTGCTACAGTTATGAGTCTTAAGGAACAGATTATTCCACCGACCCTAAACCTGGAAGAACCTGATCCACTTTGCGATTTGGATTATGTGCCTTTACAGGCGCGCAAGGCTGATTTACGAATAGCAATATCAGATTCCTTAGGTTTCGGTGGGCATAATGCGGCTGTGGTTGTACAGAGAATGAGTTAATTAGTCAAAACTTGGGATATAACCCAAGTTTTGACTATGGTTTTAAAAAAATGAGGTGATTCCTATCTTAAACATAGAGCAAATAATGAATATACTACCCCATCGCTATCCTTTTCTCATGGTTGATAAGATATTGGAGATTAAACCGGGAGAGAGTGCGGTGGGATTAAAAAATCTAACCATCAATGAACCTTATTTTGCTGGCCACTTTCCTGGACACCCGGTAATGCCTGGAGTTTTGATGATAGAAGCGATGGCTCAAGTGGGGGCTTGTGCTTTATTATCAGCAGATAGATACCAGGATTATTTAGCTTATTTAGCTGGAGTAGATGATATGCGTTTTCGCCGAATGGCGACCCCAGGTGATAGCTTGCTAATCAAAACAGAGTTAACCAGTATAAAGGGGAGTATTGGTAAAGGCAAAGGAGAGATTACTATTGAAGGAGCAACCCTTTGTAAGGGGGAATTTTGGTTTTCTCTTAGCCGATTGGAGGGGTAATAGCTAACTATATGTTTGGAAGAAAAAAGTATATTCCAGTAAAATTGCCCACTGAGCCCCGAAGTAGGGTCTTGCCAGTACAGGGTCAGAGTTGTCCAAACTGCGGGGGGTGGATTTCAGCTGAGCAATTAGCGGGCAATAGTGGAGTTTGTCCTAAATGTAATGAAAACCTTACCTTGGGAGCCTTCCAACGTATCGAATTATTGACTGATCCGCAAAGCTTTGAAGAGATGGATCCCTTACTGACTGCTGATAATATTCTGGAGTTTCCTGATTATGACAAGAAATTAGATCAGGCTCAGCAGGCCTCAGGCTTATGTGAGGCTATTATTACAGGAATAGCCAGCATAGGGGGATACAAGGTTGTCCTGGGGATAATGGATTCTCATTTTATGATGGGAAGTATGGGGGTAGCCGTTGGAGAAAAAATATGCCGGGCAGTCGAGAAGGCAATGCAACTTAAACTACCGCTTATTCTTTTTTGTACTTCCGGTGGAGCTCGTATGCAAGAAGGAATTTTTTCCTTGATGCAGATGGCTAAGACTTCTGCTGTTATCGAACGTTTTCATCAAAAGGGGCTTTTGTATATATCTGTTCTTACTAACCCTACTACCGGCGGGGTACTAGCCAGTTTTGCTTCTTTAGCCGATATTATTATATCTGAACCTGGTGCATTAATTGGCTTCACTGGTCCTAGAGTTATAAAACAAACTATAGGAGAACATTTGCCTGATAATTTTCAACGCGCCAGCTTTTTATTAGAACATGGGATGCTGGATATGGTAGTGGAACGACCTAAGTTAAGAGATACCTTAATATTGCTTTTAAAACTGCATCAACAACCGCAGTATCGCTAGGGGGGAAGGAAATGAAACGTCAGTTTGATTATGAAAATAAATATGAAACTCTTAAACAAAAGTTAAGTGAACTGCGGGATGCTTCCTTAAATCTGGATTTGAATCTAACGGCCGAATTAAAAGAGTTAGAAAAAAGGATGGAAAGCTTAAGGGCGGAAAAATATCAACAGCTAAATCCCTGGGAAAAGGTTTTACTGGTACGTCACCCCCAAAGACCCACTACTAAAGAATATATTGAACTATTATGTGATGATTGGATAGAACTGCACGGGGATCGGTTATTCAGTGATGACCGTGCCATCCTGGCCGGTATAGGTAGTTTTCAAGGAATACCGGTAACTATTATAGGTAATCAAAAAGGTAATAATATGGACGATAATATTCGTCATAATTTTGGCATGGCTCATCCCGAAGGATATAGGAAGGTTTTACGACTATTGCAACAGGCCGAGAAGTTTAAACGGCCAGTTTTAACTTTTGTGGATACCTCAGGAGCTTACCCTGGGGTTGGAGCTGAGGAAAGAGGTCAGGCCTGGGCTATAGCTAATGTTTTACAGACCTTGTCGGTCCTTAAGGTGCCGGTAATAGCAATTATTACCGGTGAGGGCGGCAGTGGTGGGGCTTTGGCACTTGCGGTAGCTGATCGCTTAATTATGTTTTCCCATGCTGTTTTTTCCGTAGCATCATGTGAGGCTTGTGCTTCTATCTTATGGAGGGATTTAGAAAAGGTTGAAGAGATGGCATCTGCTTTAAAAATAACAGCTCAGGATCTGTTGCACTACGGGATAATCGATGAGATTATTGATGAACCACCTGGAGGCGCCCAGAAGGATATTAATGAGATGGTTAATCAGTTAAGGCGAGCCATTAGCAAACACCTTAATGAATTATTGCCTTTAAATCCGGAAGAAATACTTAGGCTACGCTATCAGAAGCTGCGTAATGTTGGGTTGAAACCAGAATTTTATAATCAAGATTAGTTAGAATAGACATAAATGACATACCTAAAGCACCACCGACTCTATTTCACCCACAACTAAGGTCGCAGATTTTTAATTATTTATACTGACAAACAAAAAGGCTGCTGATTAAGAGTCAGCAGCCATATTAGGTCCTTAGAGGTCATAATATAATTCGAATTCCAGGGGATGAGGAATATTGTTTACTCTTTGTGCTTCCTGGCGTTTGTTTTCAATCCAGATGTCAATAAGTTTCTGGGGGAATACTCCGCCCGCGAGCAGAAAATCATGATCTTTTTTCAGAGCATCTAAAGCCTCATCTAAAGACCTGGGCAGACTTTTAATTTTGGCTTGTTCCTCGGGAGGAAGATTATAAAGGTTAACGTCATAGGGGCCAAATCCTTCAGCAGTAGGATCAATTTTATTAACAATCCCGTCTAGACCTGCCATCAACATAGCTGAAAAAGCCAAATAAGGATTGCAGGTAGCATCAGAGGGACGAAATTCAAAACGCTTATGGGACGGGTCTTTGGCATAAGCAGGTACCCGGATTACAGCACTGCGGTTAGCAGTGGCGAAGCAGATACTAACAGGAGCTTCATAACCTGGTACCAGACGTTTGTAAGAATTGGTGCTGGGGTTAGTAAATCCTAGCAGTGCAGGAGCGTGCTTTAATAGTCCGCCGATAAAATACAAGGCTTCTTTACTAAGCTGGGAATAACCATTAGCATCATAAAAAACTGGTTTATTATTCTTAAACAATTGTATATGGACATGCAACCCGCTTCCTGCCTCACCAAAGAGCGGTTTGGGCATAAAAGTAGCTGTTTTTCCTTCACTAAAAGCCAAATTTTTAATAAGATATTTTGTTAACATAGTTCGGTCAGCCATTTCCCGTAGTCCGCCGAATTCCACTTCGATTTCGATCTGTCCCGGTCCACCTACTTCATGATGGTGATATTTAACCGGAATATTATTCTCTTCCATTAAAAGACACATCCGAGCTCGGAGGTCGTAAAGCACATCCTGGGGTGGGGTTATATGATATCCGCCCTTTAAGGGTATCTTATATCCTAGATTCTGATATTTGTCCGCATTGCTGTTCCAAATGGCTTGCTCAGTATCTATTCTAAAACCTACTTTTTGAGGACTGCATTCATAATTTATGTGGTCAAAAACATAAAATTCAAATTCAGGCCCCAAACGTATTTCATCTGCAATACCCGATGATTTCATGTATTCCTCGGCCTTATAAGCAATGGCCCGGGGATCTTGATCAAAGCGGTAATTCTCCGGTTCGGAGATTACATATACATCACCTATCATACTAAGTGTGGGTACCTTGGTGAAGGGGTCAATGACGGCACTGGAAATATCAGGAATGAAAACCATATCGCTTTTCTCAATAGGGGCGAAACCGTAGTTGGAGCCATCGAAGCCGATACCGCATTTTAGGATGTCAGGGGTTAATCTTGAGGAGGGGATGCTGAGGTGGCGCCATCTGCCTATAAGGTCGATTATCTTAAAATCTATCATTTTGATGCTATGTTTTAGGCAGTATTCCACAACATCCTCGTAACTAGTAAACAACGAAATTAAGCCTCCTTTGACAAATATAGTCTGAACATCTAAATAACGTGGAAATTATAACAAATAAGCTTCTTGGAGTAAAGCTGTATAAATTGTGTATACAATTTATTACACTATTCTGGAATAAAATACTACCAGCAACCCCGTAATATATTGGCTTAGTATCTAATAAATATATACTACTTAATTATAGGTCATCATAAGCATATGGGGAGTGAGGTTTATCAAAAAGCTAGGGTTAACGGCGATTGCTATTTTAGTAGTATGTGCTATTGTGGGATTTTTCTCTTATGAAAGAATTCATGATTACTACATAAAATCTAAACTTGACCCCCAAATTGAATTAAATCGCGCCATTAAGAATATGGAGGAGATAACGAGCTATAGATACAGCCTGTTATCAACTTTTACCGTTAATGGAAGGAAGGAGGTGGTAAGTAAAGTTACAGGTGAAAAACAAGATGGAAATACTCATATAAAGGGGGAGATGGTTAACACACCTGTAGATATTTATTATCTAGACCGTACCATCTACAATTATGATTCTTTGGCCAAGAAATGGTTGGTCATCCCCAGCAATACGAGTAATTCCGAAGAACTACTAATATCAGAATTAAATCCTCTGTCTAATTTTAAATTCAAAGAAATAAAAACAGTAGAAAAATTAGGTTTTGAGGATACAGATGGTACCGAGTGTTTATTAGTAAAGTGTAAACCAGCGGTTGAGAGTGAACTGCTGGAAACCATGTGGAAAGATTTTGAGTATCGTTTATGGATTAATTTTAGGGAAGGACTAATAAATAAAGCAGAATTGAATGCTACTAATAAAAAAACGACTAGTACCAAGTTAAATATTACGGTTAAGTTTTCTGATATAAATGAAAATATAAAAATAGAAGCTCCAGATACTACGAATTAAAAGTAATTACCAAGCGGGAGGTCAATGGCCTCCCTTTTTTATATAATAAAAAAATGTTACTTTACATATGTTATAAAGTGGTCAGGAAGAAAATTGCACCTGACGTTAATTTGTTGCTATAATCCAGGTATATGTTGATAGGGGGTATAGGGCTGGTGAATCTAAATGAAGTTGATATTCTATTTTCAGCACAACAGATTAGTAAGCGTGTAAAGGAATTGGGTGAACAGATTAGAAATGATTATCAGGGAAAGGATTTGTTAGTAATCGGCGTTCTTAAGGGAGCTTTTGTTTTCATGGCCGATTTAATAAGAGAAATCGATTTGCCTATGGAGATCGACTTTATAAGTGTATCGAGTTATGGAACGTCTACTATAACCTCAGGGGAAGTACGGATTCTCAAAGATTTAGATTATTCAGTTGAAGGTAAGAGTGTTCTTCTGGTTGAAGATATAGTGGATACCGGTTTAACCCTTAATTACATACAGGAATTATTTAAGAAAAGAAATCCTGAAAGTGTTAATATTTGTTGTTTGCTGGACAAACCATCCCGGCGCAAAAGTCCGGTAGCCCCTAAATATGTAGGTTTTACAATTGAGGATCATTTTATAGTTGGATATGGCTTGGATTATGCTGGTAAATACCGCAACTATCCGGCAGTGTGTATCTTAAAACCATCAGTATATGAGAAATAGAGGTGTAATTAATGGATAAAGAACTAGTTGTAGTTCTGGATTTTGGAGGACAGTATAATCAATTGATTGCCCGCCGGATTCGCGAATTGTCCGTTTACAGTGAAATGCTGCCCTATGATACCAGCCTTGAGGAGATAAAAGAGAAGAATCCTAAGGCTATTATACTCACCGGTGGTCCTGCCAGTGTGCATGAAAAAGGAGCTCCGGTCTGTGATCCTGGTATCTTTGAACTAGGTATACCTATCCTGGGTATATGTTATGGTATGCAGTTATTGGCCAAGATGATGGGTGGCGTAGTAGCGGGTAATGTATTACGTGAATATGGCCGTAGTCAGTTGCGCGTGGTAAAAGAGGATTTGCTTTTTAAAGGAATACCCAGGGAAATGCAAGTGTGGATGAGCCATGGCGATGCTATAAAGAGCCTTCCTCCTGGTTTTATAATTAGTGCCGATACGGATAATTGTCCCATTGCGGCCATGAGTAACCCTACCCGGAAACTATACGGAGTACAATTCCACCCGGAGGTTAAGCATACAATACATGGTAGGGATATTCTGAGTAATTTTTTATTTTCCATCGCTGGGCTTAAAGGAGACTGGAACTTGAGTAGTTTTATTGATGAAACTATTGCCGATATTAAGGAAAGGGTAGGGGACAAAAAGGTTTTGTGCGCTCTTAGCGGCGGAGTAGACTCTGCAGTGGCTGCAACCCTGGTGCATAAAGCCGTAGGTGATCAATTGGTATGTGTCTATGTTGATACTGGTTTAATGCGTAAAGGTGAATCGGAACAGATTATAGCAACCTTTCAGGAGCAAATGAAAATGAACTTGGTTTTTGTTCCTGCCGCTGACCGGTTCTTAGCTCGATTAAAGGGGGTAACCGACCCGGAGCAAAAGCGTAAAATAATCGGTGAAGAATTTATTCGGGTTTTTGAAGAGGAGAAGGCCAAGCTAGGTGAGATAGATTACCTGGTGCAAGGAACCATCTATCCTGATATTGTTGAGAGTGGTACTCGTACGGCTCAGACTATCAAGAGCCATCACAATGTTGGGGGTTTACCTGAGGATATGGAATTTCAACTTATTGAGCCTTTGCGTCTCCTTTTTAAAGACGAGGTACGTGTAATAGGTGAAAAATTAGGTATTTCCCCTGATATTATTTGGCGTCAGCCTTTTCCCGGCCCTGGCCTGGGGGTAAGGGTGTTGGAAGAGGTTACTAAGGAGAAACTGGACATACTGCGTGAAGCAGATGCTATCGTCCGGGATGAGGTCAGGAAAGCCGGTCTTGAGCGGGAAATCTGGCAGGCTTTTGCTGTATTGCCGCCAATAAGGAGTGTGGGAGTCATGGGCGACTCTCGTACCTATGCTTACCCCATTATCATTCGGGCGGTTATAAGTGATGATGCCATGACGGCTGAAGTAGCTCAGTTGCCCTGGGAGCTGCTGGATATTATGGCCCGTCGAATAGTAAATGAAGTAAAAGGGGTTAATAGAGTGGCTTATGATATTACCTCTAAACCCCCGGGAACAATAGAGTGGGAGTAAGAATTTTAGATATATTCTAAATGATAAAAAAGCAGTTTTGATTAATTCATTATCAAAACTGCTTTTGCCTTTGTATAATATTTCTGTTTTATCTCGGGAGTTTAGATTTTTTCCCATACTTTATTCCTAATGAATATTTCCAGCAGCTTTCCATCTAATTCCCCGTCCTTAACCATGAACCCTAAGATTTTGAGTGCTTGCTCCAGAGGCATAGCTTTTTTATAAGGGCGGTCATCGGCAGTTAAGGCATCAAAAACATCAACCAGAGCCAGTATACGTCCTTCTATGGGAATCTCTTCTCCCTTAAGCCCATGGGGGTATCCATTGCCATTCAGATGTTCATGATGAATAGATGCAAAGAAAGGAACGTCTTTTAATTTGCGGGTAAACGGAATTTGATCAAGCAGTCGGGCTGTTACTGCAACATGCTCTTCCATAATGCGGCGTTCCTTTTCTGTCAGAGTTCCTTTAGCTACACTAAGGGCTGTAACTTCTTCTTCCGTAAGCCAGGGTTTTCTTTGACCATTGCGATCCAGATAAGTGTGGCTGGCAATTTCTCTAATTTTCTCTCGGATAGTATCATCTATAAAGGTTGCGGGATTATTACACTTTAAAATTAGTTCCCGGGAATACTCCAGATAGTTTTGTTCCTCTTCCCAGCGTTTTTCCAAACGTTCCAGTTCTTCAGCATGCCCCCAGAGGTTTAATTTCTCTTGCAGGTATTGGGCTTGTTGAGCAGTAAATATGTAATCAAAACGCTGCATAATAAGATTTAACTGTTTTTCAATACGGGTAGCCTTATTCATTATCTCCAGAGGAGTGGCTATCTTACCAATATCATGAAGCCAGCCTGCCATGACTAGTTGGGTGATACGGTCCTCATCAAAGACCGGATTATCTAAATTTTCCTGGTTAATTGCACGAGCTAGTTCCCCGGCAAGTAGGGCTACCCGACGGGTATGGTTAGCGTTATAGGGAGTCCGGGAATCAATGGCCGTGGCCATGACTTTAACAAAGGAATTAAACAAGTTTTCGATGTCATTAAGTAACTGCATATTAGTGAGGAGAATAGCCGCCTGGGATGCTAAAGCCCTTATTACATTCTCAAAATAGGGGGCAAAGGGAATAAGATTTCCCTCCTCATCACGGGCATTTATAAGCTGCAGAACCCCTATGACCGTTTCTTCATGATTTTCCAACGGTATTACCAGCATAGATAAGGTCTTATAACCGGTAGCCGAATCAAATTTGCGGGGACCGGAGAAATCAAACTCCTTAACCTGATATACGTCAGGGATATTTATACTCTTGCGGGTAATAGCCGCATAAGCTGATACATTTTCCTTTATTAATGCAACTGGAGGCTGGTTAACAGGTTCCCCCTGACCCCCAAGAAATACTTGCATACTTTCATTTTGCATAATCTTATAGATTAGGTAATTGCCTTCACACAAATACAAAGTTCCGCCATCAGCATTAGTTATCCGCCGGGCTTCAGTTACAATCATTTCTAAAAGCCGATTTTTATCTTTTTCTGCTGAAAGTGCAATGCCGATTTTAATTATATCTTCAATCTGTTCCAGAATTTCCGGAGTATATCTTTTCACAGATTAATCACCATTCCCTCGCGGGCAGCAAGGCAATTAGCATTGCGAGCCTGCGCCGTTTTTTCTATTTTTTCCATTTCAATATCAGAACGGAAATCAGCGTGATGAAAAAGTATTAATTTTTTTGCTTCTGCTGTTTCCATTAATTTTATTCCTTCCTGCCAGGTAGAATGACCATAGCCTATATAACTAGGATATTCTTCATCAGTAAAACTGGAGTCATATATCAGTAGGTCAGAGCCTTTTACAAAATTGCATAATCCTTGGTTAATTTTGGGAAAGTGTTCATAATCTGTAACATAGCAGCAGGAACGTCCCCCGTAGTCCAGGCGATAGGAAAGTCCCCCATTAGGGTGGTTATTCAGGGTGGTGGTCACTCTGATACCATCGCCTAATTCTAGGGTGTCACCGCTTTCAAGCTCCCTGAATGTGAAGATTGCTCCCATTTTTTCCAAACTTACAGGAAAATAATGATAGTGCATTTGCCCGGACATGATATCGGCAAAATTGCTGCCTTTAAAAGTCGGACCATAAATTCTAAAAGAGTTTTCTTTTTTATAGGCGGGTGCAAAGAAAGGAAAGCCCTGAATATGATCCCAGTGAGTATGAGAAATAAAAATATCACCACTTAGCGGCTTAGCAGTTTTAACCAACTTTTGACCCAGTTTATAAATACCGCTTCCTGCATCAAATATAAACAATCGATCCTTTATCTGTACCTGAACACAGGAAGTATTTCCCCCGTATTGCAGAGTATCAGGACCTGGTACGGGAATAGAACCGCGTACTCCCCAAAATATGACCTGAAAATCTGTTTTCATAATACTCTCCTTAAGTAGAATATGATTCTACTGTAAAAATCCTTTTTTGAATGCATAATACCAATTCTAGTGGGTTTGAATTAATAATAAAGAATTATTGTTGAAATACTTCGCATTTCTTTTATTTTCAGCAATTTTAGTACATTATTATGTTATTTAGATTTCCGCGGGTTCACCTTTCACCCTTCATCCTTTGGTTACTACCGATGTTCGCTTTGCTCACTATTAAGGTCGCGGCTACTACTTATGTTCACTATTGTTCACAATTAATGTTGCCACATCAACCTTATGGATAATTATAACTTTTTCAGTCGAACTAAACATATATGTTTTATAATTTTCCGCTATAATAAATAATTTTCTTTATTATGAAAAAAACCCTCCGGCATTTTAACTGCTGGAGGGTTAATGGTTATTGCTGCTTTATGATATCTTCATTTCTTTCCAAAGGCTCAGATATGTCCCAGTGTCCTGCTAAAGTATCGACCTTTTTACCGGCAATTAATATCTGTACTGATTTAATTGATTGGAGTTCAGTAAGTGTGTTAACTATGGAACCCAGGGTTATGGTTTCTCCGGCACTGCCTCCTGGATGGTTGCTTCTTATCTCGTTGCTAAAGTCTACTGTGGCTATGCCATCTGCTATTGACAGTGCCAGTAGTTTGGTTCCGCTGGGTATAGTAGCACTTAAATTTTTGTCATTGGGACCAGCAATTAGTTCATTAACTATGCTTTTAGCCAAAACTTCATCATTAGCGTTTTCCTCAATGGTAATGTTCCGTTTTTCAGGTATCAGGAATTCAGCTTGATCATCACTGAAATATAGCACTATTTCCATAGTATTTGTGTTGGGTTTATTATTAATTCCCGGTTTTTCATTATTGTTCGGTTCTGTTTGGTTAGAGGATTGACAACCGCTCAGTACCAGTATTCCAAACACCAGGCTGATCATTATAAACAAAACAAGACCTTTTTTCTTCAACTCACATTCTTCCTTTCTATGTTTAATATTTACCATTATAACTTCTTTAAATAATAATACGCATAATCATATATTTGCTATCACTGTATAACATTATTATGGTTAGTTCTGGTTTTAGTATAACTCCTTGCTTTCTAGGCAAGAATTAATTCAAAACCATTTACTTCAGGTCTGGTATTCCCTTTTATGCATTGGAATAAGCTTTTTTGCAGATTTAGTTAAGGAGGAGAGTAGTGGAGGATTTCATAAGATGTCTGGCAAGTGACTTAGCTGCCAAGCTTGATCAATTGGAAAAGGAGACTAATTTTACATTTCTCAAGAATATTGATAATGAAAATATCGCCAACGAAGCGCAGTTATTACATGAAGAAATAGTTAAGCTAAAAGAAAGGTTGGAACAATTATAGAATACATCCCACATAAGTTGACACACTACATAAGCTCTGTTAATATCAGGGTGTAAAGTAATAACAGAAACGCGAAAGTGTGTCTAGGGTTCCGCATGCAGGACATGGACAGGTCCAAGTGGCACAGGTGCTTTTTAAAGCACTACACCGTATAGGGATAAAAGCCCAGGCGGATAGGTTTCGGTTAGAATCCTCCGCCCGGGCTTTAAATTTTTATGTAATCTTTAAAAAACCTTAGTTACACAGAAATATGTGTGTAAAATAGACGTAATAGATGGGAAAAGTATAGAAAAGATGTATGTTTGCAACTAAGTTAATTAGCACATTTTGCGTGCCTACATACCAATACATTATTAAAGAATTAAAGGAGGCGTTATAATGCCTACGGTAGGGATTATCATGGGCAGCGATTCTGATTTGGCGATTATGAAAGAGGCGGGTGATATTTTAGAAAGCTTCGGGGTTGATTATGAGATGACGATCTGTTCTGCGCACCGTTTACCAGAGCAGACTGCTAACTATGCTTCTAGTGCCCGGGATCGCGGCATAAAAGTAATAATTGCCGGTGCCGGCGGGGCAGCCCATCTTCCTGGAGTTATTGCCGCTTACACAGTTATACCGGTAATTGGGGTACCTATAAAGACAAGTACCCTTTCCGGAGTGGATTCACTTTACTCAATTGTACAAATGCCACGGGGGATCCCGGTTGCTACCGTTGCCATTAACGGAAGTGCTAATGCCGCTTTGCTCGCTCTGCAAATATTAGGGCTGAGCGACCCAAGTTTGCAGACGAAAATGCTTCAATACCGTTCCCGCATGGCTACTGAAGTTTTAAATAAAGACAAAACGCTCAAGGAAAAAGGTGCTCAAGCCTACCTTAGCGAGAAGGGGATCCAATAAATTAGAATAGAAGATACTAAAGGAATGATATGGAACTATGAAGAAAAGAAGCTCAAAAATATGGGGGGCTATTAAATGCATTATGAAATAGAGGATAAGTTCAAGGACGAATGTGGAGTATTTGGTATATTTCTGAATAACCCTATTTCTGACACTGATGCAGCGCGGATAACCTATTACGGGCTTTATGCACTACAGCACCGGGGTCAGGAAAGTGCCGGGATTGCAGTTTCAAGTGGGCATAATATAAATCTTTATAAAGGTTCGGGGCTAGTATCCGAAGTAATTAAACCCAGAGCCCTGGAGGATTTGCGTGGGCACATTGCTATTGGCCATGTACGTTACTCTACCACCGGGGAAAGTGGATTGGTTAATGCTCAACCTTTAGTATTTCATTATCTTAATGGAATGGTAGCCTTAGCTCAAAATGGAAATCTAGTAAACACAGTGGAATTAAAAAAACGCCTGGCTACTTATGGATCAGTATTCCAAACTACAACTGATACAGAAATAATAGCTAACCTGTTAGCCCGTTATTCCCAGGATAAGATGGAGGATGCACTGGCTAAGTGTTTGATAGATATGAAGGGAGCTTTTGCTCTGCTTATAATGACCGAAGATCGGCTGGTAGGAGTTCGTGATCAAATGGGGATTAGACCCATGTGTATTGGCAACTTCAAAGGTAACTATGTTTTAGCCTCGGAATCGGCAGCTCTTGATACCATAGGGGCTGATTTTGTCCGGGATGTAAACCCGGGAGAGATTGTGGTTATTGATAGTAAAGGAATGCGCTCTCATCAGGTTATTAACTCACCTCGTAGTGCCCATTGTATTTTTGAGTATATCTACTTTGCTCGTCCTGATAGCACCATAGACGGTATAAATGTTTACCAGGCACGTCGCTGTATAGGTCGTAAATTAGCCCAGGAATGTGGTATAGATGCGGACCTGGTTATTTCGGTGCCGGATTCGGGAACTTCTGCAGCTCTGGGATATGCAGAAGAAGCTGGCCTGCCCTTTGAAGAAGGTTTAATGAAAAACCGTTATATAGGAAGGACCTTTATTCAGCCGACACAAGAGATGCGGGAGCTGGGAGTGCGGTTGAAACTTAATGCTATACAGGAGGTAGTAAAAGGTAAGCGCATAATCATGGTGGATGATTCCATAGTCCGGGGGACAACTAGCAAAAAGATTGTGCAGATGTTAAGAGATGCCGGTGCCAAAGAGGTCCATATGGCGGTAGCTTCACCACCGACAAAATATCCTTGTTATTATGGAATAGATACATCCAGGCGAGAAGAGCTAATTGCTAATAATATGGAAATAGATGAAATACGAGATTTTATTGGAGCAGATAGCTTGCATTATATCAGCCGGGAAGGAATGAGGGATGCCCTGCAGAAGAGTTATCCTTTCTTCTGTGATGCCTGCTTTAGTGGTAATTATCCTGTACCAATAGAATCAGTGGAGGTTTAAATTATGAGCCAAAAGGGAATAAGCTACAAAGATGCCGGGGTTGATATTGATTCCGCTAACCAGTCTGTGGAAATGATAAAAAAATGGGTAGCGAAAACCAAGAGGCCGGAAGTATTAGCAGATATAGGCTCATTTGGAGGTCTTTTTGCTTTTAATAGCGGCAAATATAGGGAACCGGTATTGGTTTCCGGAACTGACGGGGTTGGAACCAAGCTTAAAATTGCTCAAATGATGGGAATACACGATACAGTAGGTATCGACTTGGTAGCAATGTGTGTTAATGATATTTTAACCCATGGAGCTGAACCCTTGTTTTTCTTGGACTATATTGGCTTGGGGAAGCTGCAACCTGATCTGGTAGAAGCCCTGGTTAAAGGGGTTAGCCTGGGATGCCAGCAGGCAGGATGTGCTTTACTTGGAGGCGAAACGGCGGAGATGCCAGGTTTTTATGCCAAGGATGAATATGACCTGGCCGGGTTTGCCGTTGGAGTAGTAGAGCATTCGCAGCTTATAGACGGAAGCAATATAGAAGATGGTGACTTTTTAATAGGTCTGCCATCTTCTGGTTTACATTCCAATGGATTTTCTCTAGCCCGGAAAGTACTACTGGAAAAGGCCGGGCTGAAAGTTGAGGATTATGTAGAAGTGTTGGGAACTAATCTCGGTGAGGTCTTACTTACCCCTACCCGAATTTATGTAAAAACCATTTTATCCTTATTGGAGAAAATAGAGATTAGAGGTATGGCCCATATTACCGGTGGAGGTATAGGGGAAAATCTGCAGCGGATTTTACCGGCTGGGTTAGGGGCAGAAATTGATAGCTCCGTCATAAAAACACCGGCGATTTTCAATTTAATTGCTGAATTGGGACAGGTTTCCCGTCATGAGATGTTCAGGACTTTTAATATGGGTATTGGTTATATAATAGTTGTTTCACCACATTACCATGATAAAGCTTTAAAGTGCTTGCATAGTAAAGCGGAAAAGCCTATAGTTATAGGAAGGGTAAGCAAGGAGCAAGAAAGGGTAGTAATAAGATGATGCAAGTTATACAACCTGGCCGTTTACATTTGGCGGTACTGGCTTCAGGTCGAGGGAGTAATTTTGAAGCTTTGTGCCAGGCCATAGATAGAGGAGAACTGAATGCAGATATCAAAGTGCTGATAAGTGATAAGCAATTTGCCCCTGTTTTAGAAAAGGCGCGAAAACGAAATATAGATGCGATTTATATTAATCCTCAAGATTACGAAAGCCGCGAACAATATGAAGCCCAAATAGTTAAGGTATTAAAGGACCACTTGGTTACCGTAGTAGCTTTGGCTGGCTATATGCGATTGGTGGGGAAAGTTTTGTTAGATACTTATCCCTACCGAATTATTAATATCCACCCTGCTTTACTACCATCATTTCCCGGACTGCATGCACAACAACAGGCGTTGGATTATGGGGTTAAGGTAAGCGGCTGTACTGTACATATAGTAGATGAAGGAATGGATACCGGACCAATAATAATGCAGGCAGCCGTGCCAGTACTTCCGGATGATAATAGTGAAACCCTGGCTGACAGGATACTGGTAGAGGAACACCAAATATACTGGCGCTCCCTGCAGCTCCTGGCGGAAGGCAAGGTCTATGTCGAGGGACGTAGAGTAATTATTAAGAATTAAGATTATTAAGTATTTTGAATCAAGGTCGGGAAAACAGGGTTTTCCCCTACTTTTTATATACGGAGCTCTAGAAGCTTTACTACAAAAAGCAATAAATGTGCTAAGGTTGAATAATTAGACGCGGAACCCGCGGAGGGGAATAGACACAGATTACACAGACCCTGCGGGCGCACGAATTGACACGGTTTTTTAAATAGACACTGAACAACACTGAAATTTATGATTAACACTGATTCTTTATTTTTATACTTACGATTACGTTTATGCTACTTTTTTATTAGTGGTTGAGTTGACATAGGCATGCCGGATTAGTAGAAAATAACCATAGTTTCATCCCCAAAGGGGGTGCTTGAAACTTCCTTTGGCCACTATTAAGGTTGTTGATTGAACACTGATTCTTGCAAAAATAAAAGAAATACGGAGTATTTCTACAATAATTCTTAATTTTTAATTCTTAATTATTAATTGAAAATCCACTTAACTTAAGGCCTATTATTCACTGTTATGCATTCGAATAGGCATTTTTGCAGCATAATCAATATTTTGTATTCGAATAGGCTTTTTTAGCAGAATAAAAAGTATATAAGGAGGTTTAAGGAATGAAGAGAGCGCTAATAAGTGTATCTAACAAAGAAGGCATAGTGGAATTTGCTCGCGGTTTGGAAGAGCTTGGTTACGAGATAATTTCTACTGGTGGGACATATAAAACCTTGCAGGAAGCGGGAATAGCAGTTAAACAGGTAGCGGATATTACTGGTTTCCCTGAGATAATGGATGGTAGGGTTAAGACTCTGCACCCGGCTATTCATGGCGGAATACTAGCTCGCAGAGATGTAGCTCAACATATGGAACAACTACAGCAGAACCAAATTGAGCCAATAGATATAGTAGTGGTTAATCTTTATCCTTTCCGGGAAACTATATCAAAACCCGGGGTTACTAAGGAAGAGGCTATTGAGAATATCGACATTGGCGGTCCCAGCATGGTTCGTGCAGCTGCCAAGAATTATCAACACGTAGTTGTTATCGTAAAGCCTGAGAACTACACACTGGTGTTAGAAGAATTAAGAAAAGGTGAAGTGAGTCAGGAAATGCGGCTCAAATTGGCCTTAGAAGCCTTCAGCCATACTGCTGCTTATGATTCCATGATAGCTGCTTATTTGTCTAGTCTAAATAACAGTTACTTTAACGATAATTTTATCCTGGCCGGAGAAAAGGTTTATGACTTGCGCTATGGAGAAAACCCCCATCAGCAGGCCTGTTTTTATCGTAATATGAATCCGGGAAGCGGACTTGCCGATGCCAAAGTACTTAATGGCAAGGAGTTATCCTATAATAACATAATTGATACCGAGGCTGCCTGGGAGTTAGTAAAGGAATTTGATGAACCTGCCTGTGCCATAATTAAACATACTAACCCCTGTGGTATTGCCATAGCTGATACATTGGAACAGGCCTATACTAAAGCCTTTGCTTGTGATCCCGTATCTGCTTTCGGTGGTATTATTGCCTTTAACCGGAAAGTTGACCTGGCCACTGCTGATAAGGTGGTAGAACCCTTTATGGAAGTTGTAATTGCACCTGGATACGATGATGATGCCCTAAAGCGTTTGCAGACCAAGAAAAACCTGCGGGTATTGGAATTAGCAATAGATAATAGTAAGGAAATGATATTAAAAACAGTAAGCGGTGGATTTGTAATTCAGGAAAAAGATACCCGAGAAATAAATTTGGACGAGCTACAGGTAGTTACCGATGTTGCTCCTAGCCCGGAACAGTTAAAAGAATTAGCTTTTGCCTGGAAAGTAGTTAAGCATGTTAAATCCAATGCCATAGTAGTAACCCGTGATGGTATGGGTATAGGTATAGGTGCTGGGCAGATGAATCGTGTAGGTTCTGCAGAAATAGCTTTAAAACAAGCTGGTGATAAGGCTAAAGGGGCAGTTATGGCTTCTGATGCTTTCTTCCCCTTTAAAGATACAGTGGAAATGGCAGCACGCTACGGTATTTCGGCTATAATTCAGCCTGGTGGCTCTATCCGCGACCAGGAAAGCATCGATGAATGCAACCGCCATGGTATTGCCATGGTATTTACCGGAGTAAGACACTTTAGACATTAAAGATAGACACAAAAACGCGTATTAAGTTTACCCGTGTTTCGCATCGGAAATACTCACAGGAGGTAGTTATGGGTAAAAAGCTATTAGTTATAGGTCAGGGAGGGCGCGAGCATGCGCTGGCTTGGAAATTAGCTCAAAGTCCGCAAATAGAAAAACTGTATGTTGCTCCTGGTAATCCGGGAATAGCACAGCTAGCGGAATGTGTAAATATATCAGCTGATAATATAGAAGAATTACTTCAGTTTGCCCAGAGGGAAAACATTGACTTGACCGTGGTAGGACCGGAAGCGCCGCTTATGGCAGGTATAGTAGATAAATTCCGGGGTGCCGGTCTGAAGATATTTGGACCAACTGCTGCTGCTGCCCGCTTGGAGGGGAGCAAAGCCTTTACTAAAAAACTAATGAAAAATTATGATATACCCACTGCTAGTTTTGAGGTATTCCGGGATATAACAAAAGCCCAAAATTATGCAAAAAATTACACTGATAGAGGTCAAGCAGTAGTAATTAAGGCGGATGGATTAGCTGCAGGCAAAGGAGTAGTTGTAGCCCAAAACTGGCAAGAAGCTAAAGAAGCACTGGATAATATAATGTTGAACCGCAGTTTGGGGGAAGCTGGTGACCAGGTTGTTATTGAAGAATGTTTATACGGTGAAGAAGTTAGCGTTTTTATTATCAGTGACGGCCAGAATTTTGTAAATCTTATATCTGCTCAGGATCATAAGCAGGTTTTTGATAATGACCAAGGCCCTAATACTGGAGGTATGGGCGCTTATGTCAATCCTCCCATATATACGGCAGAGCTAAACCAGGAAGTTGAGGAACGTATTATAAAACCGGTGCTTAAGGCTATGGAGGCAGAGGGATGCCCTTATCAAGGAGTACTATATGCTGGTTTAATGATTACATCTGAAGGGCCTAAGGTGTTAGAGTTTAATGCTCGTTTCGGCGACCCCGAGACCCAAGTTATTATGCCCATGCTCAAAGGTGATATATTGCCCTTATTAGAAGCAGCGGTTGATGGGCAATTAGCTGATTATAAGGTAGACATTGAAAAAGGTAGCTGTATTTGCGTAGTGTTGGCATCCAAAGGTTACCCGGGAAGCTATGAAAAAGGTAAAAAAATAACCGGACTGGATAAGTTAAAAGCTGAAACTATAGTTTTTCATGCGGGCACAGCGGTCAAAGATGGAATAGTATATAGCAATGGTGGTCGGGTGCTGGCTCTAGTAAGTAGAGGAGCAGATATTAAAGAAGCCATAGACAAGGTTTATTCGGAGATAAAGCATATACATTTTGAGGGGATGCATTACCGTAACGATATAGGGCGTAAAGCCTTAAATCAGGGGGTATAGCTGTGAGATCTCCTTTTGTTAGACTGGGCATTGTAATTGCAATTATTTTAATGATATTCAATTTGCCAGCCCGGGAATTCTTAAAAACCACCTTTATGTTAGGAATTCCGTTTATTTTATTTCTAAGCTTATTGATAAAAAGACGGCCTTATTCACCCGTTTGGATTATTTGTTTTCTTGGATTATTAGCAGTTTCTGGAGGCTATATCTACATGCTAACTGATCTTCCCGAGCGTATAGAAACCCGTAAGATAATCAGTGAGGGTGCGGTTCTAGTAGCAGAAGGAAAATATGATCAGGCCATTTCCCTTTACCGGGAATTAGAGAAAATTGGGCGTACCGAAAAAATGCAGGATAAAATTGCCGAAGCCCAAAAGGAGAAAAAAGCCGCTCTAATCCTGAACGAAGCGAAAAGTCTTTTACAAAAAGGCAATAAGGAAGAAGCATTGCAGAAAATTACATCAATACCTGAGGGAACCCGGGCTGCCCGGGAAGCTCATAAACTATTAAAAGAACTTGAGGACTGAATAAGCGGAGGGGAGCCCTACCATGGTAACACTAGCTATGGTAAAAGAGAATCCTGTAGTTAAGCAGTATATGCAAATAGGTAATGATTATATTGGTAGTATTGGGGCAATTGAGCATAACATTCATCATGCTGAATTAACCTCAAGATTATGTAAAGAGATATTAATCACTTTAGGCTATTCCGAAAGAGAAGCAGAACTAGGAGCTATTGCCGGTTATTTACATGACATTGGTAATTTAATTAACCGCTATGGACATGGGATGTCTGGAGCACTACTGGCTTTTAATATTTTAATGGAAATGAAAATGGAGCCGGAGGAAATTGCTATTATCATTGGGGCTATCGGTAATCACGAGGAACATGCCGGTGGTAACAGCGTTAATAATGTTGCTGCCGCTCTCATACTGGCAGATAAATCAGATGTTCACCGTTCTCGAGTACGGAAACATGATATAGCGCAATTTACACCCCGCGACCGTGTTAATTATGCGGTTACCAGTTCAAACCTGGTAATAGATAAGGAAAAACGCGTAATCAGTTTGATAATTGATATTGATACCAGTGTTTGTTCGGTAATGGAGTATTTTGAGATTTTTTTGACTAAAATGCTAATGTCCCGCCGGGCAGCAGAATATTTAAAATGTGAGTTTGAATTGGTGATTAACGGCAATAAGTTGTTATAAACATATAAGGGAGGGATACGATTGACCTTCAAACCCAATTGGCAAGATGAGAATACTGATATTCTAGTTAAAGCTCTCTTGACTCTAAAAAATGAGGATGATGTATATCGCCTATTGGATGATCTATGTACCATTAGTGAAATCAAAGCCTTGGCTCAGCGCTTGCAGGTAGCTCGTCTTCTCTCCCAGGATGTTACTTATAATACTATAGCTAGCAGTACCGGAGCTAGTACGGCTACTATTAGCAGGGTCAAGCGATGTCTGAATTACGGTGCCGATGGTTATAAAAGGGTATTACGATACATGAATGAGGAGAAAGATCATGAAGAAAAAAGAAATCCCCAAAGGACTAAGAGACTTACTCCCCGCAGAGGTTAAGATGATGCGGTCCATTGAAAACAAAGCAACCCGGCTTTTTCAGAGTTATGGGTATGAGGAAGTTATTACCCCTACCTTCGAATATCTGGAAGTAGTAGAAAATGGGGCAGGGGGGAACATACGCCAAGAACTTTTTTTATTTATGGATCGGGAAGGGGGAATACTATCCCTGCGTCCGGAAGTGACGGTTTCAATTGCCCGATTAGCAGCAACCCACATGCAGGATACCCGTTTTCCTCACCGCCTGTTTTACCGCGCTAATGTATTTCGTCATGTGCAGCCTCATTTAGCTCAATACCGGGAATTCTGGCAACTGGGAACTGAACTTATAGGAGCTTCGGGGGTAAGAGCAGATGTGGAGATTATTACTATCGCAGCTCAGGCGTTACAGGAAATTGGACTGGATAATTTCAAACTCAGCCTTAACCAAATAGGGATATTTAACAGCCTTTTGGATGATAGTGGCATGGCTTTGGAAGAAAGGAACTTAATCAGAACCTTAGTGGAGAGAAAAGATCTGGTCGAATTATCCCGAGTGTTAGAGAATGTGACTATTGCCGATGGTCTAAAGGAAACCATAGCAGCTCTACCAGTATTGCATGGGGGACTGGAAGTCTTAAACAAGATTCCCTGGGTGGAGAAGAATCGTAATGCTTCTATGGCTGTAAATGATCTGATACAAATATATAATGCCCTAAAAATAACCGGGGTACAGGATAATATAGTACTGGATATGGGAGTGCTTAGGGGTCTTGACTATTATACTGGAATTGTATTTGAAGGTTATTCACCTGATCTGGGCTATGGTTTATTGGGCGGTGGCCGTTACGACAATCTTATGGGCAAATTTGGTTTTCCGCGACCAGCAACTGGTTTCTCTCTAGGTATGGATCGTCTGGCTTTGGTTTTGAAAGCAGCTCAGGATAATGAACCACGGCGTTATTTATTGGGTGGTAACGACTTTACCGCAATGGTGGATAAAGCCAGACAATTACGAGCTGATGGATATATTGTAGAAATGGATGTAGAAGGTAATAGCAGGCAAACTCTGCAGCAAATAGCCCAGGAAAAAAACTGTACTTTGCTGTACTTGGAATAATTAGATTCTACAGTTTTATAAAAACGAATTGTTTTTTTTAATATGACTCAGTGTTGATCAGTGGTAAAAATTTTGGAGGAGAATGTTGTGCAACGAGATTATTTAACTATAGCCCTTTCCAAGGGAACTTTGCTGAAGCCTACGAAAAAGATGCTTAAGAAAGTAGGCTTGCCGGCAGAAGGAATAGATCCAGACAGCCGTAATATGGTATTTAGCTATGAAAAGGATGCCATAAAATACATTATGTGCCGGCCTACTGATGTTCCTACCTATGTAGAGCAAGGGGCAGCTGATCTTGGTATAGTGGGTAAAGATGTTATTGTTGAGCAGGCTAGGGATGTTTTTGAAATGGTTGATCTTAAATATGGGTACTGCCGCTTTGTAGTAGCAGCTCCAGAAAAGATGAAAAATGCTAATCTCAAAGACCTTAACTATAAGCGGGTGGCCACAAAATTTCCAGCAGTAGCTGAGCGGTTCTTCCGCAGTCAGGGTCTGCAGGTAGAAATAATTAAGCTGCATGGTAATGTGGAATTAGCACCTATTATGGGTATTTCCGATATTATTGTGGATATCGTTTCCACCGGGCAAACCCTGCGCGAGAATAACCTGATAGAATTGGTGAAGATAATGGACTCAACCACCCGGCTTATTGTTAATCGGGTAAGCTATAGAACCAAGTATGATAGAATTCAGCCTTTGATTGAAACCATGCAAAGAATAATCAGGGAGGAAGAAGGTTAGTGAAAATAAGGCGAATTAAAGCAGATAGTACAGAAATTAAGAACTTTCTTAATTTAACTCATGCCAGCTGGAAAGAATACGAAGAAAGAGTGGCTCAAATAGGCCAGCAGGTGCGGGAAAAGGGTGATAAAGCCGTATTTGATTATACCTTAAAATTTGATAAGGCCAGCATTAATAAAGATAACTTTTTGGTCAGTGATAAAGAGATCGAAGAAGCATATGCTAAAGTTGACGATGACTATATCTTTGCCTTACGTTCAGCCATTGATAATATAGAAGCTTTTCATTCCCGACAGCTTAGAAACTCCTGGATTAAACCCGATGAACGTGGCAATATTTTAGGGCAGTTATTTAGACCCCTTAAAAGGGTAGGTATTTATGTTCCCGGAGGAACAGCTGCATATCCTTCTTCGGTATTAATGAATGCAATACCTGCTCAGGTAGTGGGAGTTGAAGAAATTGTTATGGTAAGTCCCCCTGATCAGGATGGCAATATTAATCCCTATACTTTGGTAGCGGCTGCTGAACTCGATCTCACAGAAATTTATAAGATGGGCGGTGCTCAGGCTATCTTTGCGTTAGCTTGGGGAACGGATTTAGTAAAAAAAGTAGACTTAATCAGTGGACCGGGGAATATTTATGTTACCCTGGCTAAAAAAATGGTCTACGGTGATGTAAATATTGATATGTTAGCCGGACCCAGTGAAATATTAATTATAGCAGATAATAAGGCTAATCCCGTTTATTTGGCGGCAGACATGATGTCTCAGGCGGAGCACGATGTTTTAGCCCGCAGCATTTTAATAACCAATAGTGAAGAATTAATTGATGAGGTAGAAAATGAAATCAACCGTCAGATAAAAAACCTGTCACGTCGTGACATTATTGAAAAATCCCTGCAGGACTATGGAGCTTTTATTTTGGTTTCAAGTATTAATGAGGCCTGCGATATAGCTAATCAAATAGCTCCCGAGCACCTGGAGCTAATGGTGGATGACCCTTTTTCTATTTTATCCCGTATTCATAATGCCGGCGCCATATTTATGGGGCAGTATACCCCGGAACCAGTAGGAGATTATTATGCCGGCCCTAATCATATACTGCCTACTGGTGGTACAGCTCGCTTTTATTCCCCGGTAACTGTAGACACTTTTATGAAAGCATCCAGTATTATTTATTATTCTGCCGATAGTATCCAGGAAGATGCTGATGACATAATAAAGCTGGCTACAGTAGAAGGCTTAACTGCTCATGCTAATTCGGTTAAAGTGCGGAAGGGGAAATAGCTGATGCAAAACTTACAGAGGGTTGCCGAGTTGCATAGAAAAACTGGGGAGACGGAAATATTTATCAGGGTGGAGATTGATGGTACTGGTAGCGGACAGATAGATACGGAAATTCCTTTTTTCACACATATGTTAAACCTCTTAACCGTGCACAGCCTTATTAATATGCAAATAACCGCCCGGGGTGATCTGGAAGTAGATGACCATCATACGGTGGAGGATATAGGCATTTGCTTTGGTGAAGTGTTGAAAAATGCTTTGCAGGATAAGAAAGGTATACATCGTTATGGTGAAGCAACTATTCCTATGGATGAAGCATTGGCTCGGGTAGTAATCGATCTTTCCGGCCGTCCTTACCTTTCTTATAATGTGACAATTGGCCGGGAAAAAGTGGGAAACTTTGCTACCGAGAATGTACGTGAATTTTTCCAGGCTGTGGCTAATTCCGCCGGGATGAATATCCATATAGACTTAATACGAGGTGATAATGCCCATCATATTATTGAAGCTATATTTAAAGCCTTTGCCCGGGCACTAAAAATGGCAGTGGCTATTGAACCTGAGGTAAAGGGAGTATGGTCTTCTAAGGGTAAGTTATAAAAAAGGAAGGAGGCAAGCATGATGCTTTATCACGCTTGTCGCCGGTCTCTTGGTTGGGTTGTCATGGGATGTTGAGGATGATTGTCAGGATCGTGCTATGAGTTAGCGAAATCCTTTGTCGCTCGCCTTACCTCCGGCGCTTAGATAAAGCATCATGCTTGCCCTGGGATGGTGGTTAGGGCATGGGGTAGGCAAGCATGATACTTTATCACGCTGGTCGCCGGTCGCTTGTTGGAGGTGTTAGGGAATGATGAGGATGATTGTTGGGAACAAAAGGTCAGTGTGATTCATGATAGTCAGTGTCTATTTTCTGATCAAAGCTTGGAGAGGAATTGAGGTATTGAGATGATTATTTATCCAGCTATAGATCTAAAGGATGGGCAATGTGTCCGCCTGGTTCAGGGGCGGGCTGATAATAAAACGGTGTATTCTGATACTCCGGCCCAGGTAGCGCATAGTTTTCAGGAGCAAGGAGCAGAATGGTTACATATTGTTGATCTGGATGGAGCCTTTAGTGGTGCTCCCCGCAATACTGCAGTGATAAAGTCCATAGCAGATGCTATTGATATTCCTTTTCAGGTAGGTGGTGGCTTACGCCGGCTAGAGGATGTAGAAAACATATTGAATGCTGGAGCAGAGCGGGTAATTATTGGTAGTGGTGCGGTAAGCAGTCCTGATTTTGTAAGAAAACTTATCGCCAATTTTGGTTCAGATAAGATAATACTTGGTCTGGATGCCAAAGATGGTATGGTAGCTGTGGAAGGCTGGGTGCAGACATCATCACTTCCAGTACTGGATTTTGGCAAACAAATGAAAGCTTTGGGGATAAAAAAGGCGGTATTTACTGATGTCTCGCGCGATGGGATGTTAAAGGGACCTAATTTAATTGCTATCGAAGCAGTGGCAAAGGGAACAGGATTAGAGATAATTGCTTCGGGAGGAGTCTCCAGTCTTAATGATATTCGCAGTCTAAAAAAAATGGAACCTGTGGGAGTTACCGGAGCCATTATTGGCAAGGCTATATATGATAAAAAGATAGACCTGGCGGAAGCATTGCTAATAGCCAGGAGTTAATAGACGCAGATTACACAGATTAGATTAACTCAAAAAGCCTATTCGAATGCATAATAGCAGATATGGCCTAAAGAGGTGGTTTTTAAATTAATTAATTAAGAATTAAAAATCAAGAATTATTGTTGAAATACTCTGTATTTCTTTTAATTTCATTATTTAATTTATAATGTTTATTTTCCTAAGATTTTTGCTTATAATTCAGTGCCATACCTACAAGGCACAACCGATTATGAAAATCGTTGCTAAAGCTTTGTCGTCAGTTTAAAAAATCAGTAGTAATCTGTGTGTCCGAAGGACCTGTGTCATCTGTGTTTATTTTCATTTAAGCAATTATTAATCTGATTTAGGGGGAATAGATATGCAGGCTAAGAGGATTATTCCATGTTTGGATGTTTATCAAGGCAGGGTAGTAAAAGGGATTAACTTTGAAAATCTACGGGATGCTGGAGACCCGGTAGAACTAGCGGCTTACTATGACCGCGAGGGAGCAGATGAACTAGTATTTTTGGATATTAGTGCTTCTGTTGAAGGCCGCAAAACCATGGTAGAAGTGGTTAGAAAAACAGCTAGTGCTGTAAATATCCCCTTTGCCGTTGGCGGAGGGATTAGTTCTATAGATGATATTCGTAACATTTTAAATGCCGGAGCTGATAAGGTATCTATTAACTCAGCCGCCGTTAAAGATCCTTCATTAATAACGGAAGGGGTAAAAAAATTCGGCAGTCAGTGTATGGTTGTAGCTATAGATGCCCGCACCAATAATAATGGTGGCTGGGAAGTATATATTAATGGGGGCCAACTGGCAACAGGATTAGATGCAATTAAGTGGGCTCAGGAAGTAGAGAAGCGGGGAGCTGGGGAAATTCTTCTTACGAGTATGGATAAAGACGGAACCAAAGATGGTTACGACATTGAGTTAACCGCAGCCATAAGTGAGTCAGTAGGTATACCAGTTATTGCTTCCGGGGGTGCTGGTAATTTGGAGCATTTATATGAAGCGCTGGATAGGGGCCAAGCTGATGCTGTTCTATGTGCTTCTATCTTTCATTATCGCGAATACACCATAAAACAGGCTAAGGAATACTTAGCCGGAAAAGGAGTAGCAGTAAGATTATGATAGATAATATAAGGTTTGACGAAAAGGGTCTTATACCTGCCATAATTCAGGATTACCAGAGCGGCCAGGTCCTGATGATGGCCTATATGAATCAGGAATCATGGAAAAAAACCCTGGAAACAGGAAAGACTTGGTTCTATTCCCGCAGCCGTCAGAAATTATGGATGAAAGGTGAAAAATCGGGTAACACCCAGGAGGTTAAAGAAATACTTTATGACTGTGACCAGGATACACTTTTGATTAAGGTTATCCAGACAGGTGTTGCTTGCCATACCGGCCATTATTCCTGCTTTTACCGCGATTTTGAGGGGAATGAAACCGAAGAGTCGATAACTGATCTGGAAAAAGTCTATTCTTCCGAGCAAGGGCCGGGTATACTCTACGAATTATATGATGTAATCAGTGACCGTAGGAAGAAAATGCCGGAGGGTTCTTATACTGCTTATCTTTTCGCCAAAGGTTTGGATAAAATCTTGAAAAAGGTTGGCGAGGAAAGTTCCGAGGTAATTATTGCTGCCAAGAATCGGGTAAAAAACGAAGTGGTATATGAAATTTCTGACCTGATTTATCACCTGCTGGTACTAATGGTAGAGCAGGGAGTAGAACTAAATGAAATTTTTACCGAACTAAAATCGCGTCGCTAATAACTTAAGGGTTTACCCCTTAAGTTAGCGTGCGCTTATAATACTATTTTTCCCAGGTGGTGCGTTGAGCCAGTTGTAACATCAACCTCCAATATTTGCTGCTTATTTGTAGCGGCTATTTCTATTTTAACTCTACATGTTTTTTGACGAAGGTTACGGATAGGAATTACAATTTCCCCTCTGCTATCACTTTGAGTAATAGTTACCGGCAGTAATAGCTCGCCGCGGCTATGGTTCGATAATAAAGGTCCTTTCAGGGAATAGACACCTTCTACCGCTCCCATTGTCGTCACTTCACATATTTCGCCAGAGCTTGCTTTCTGAGGACGGATTAAAAGCAAGTCTCCGGGAGCCAAGCGCTCGGTCACATCTATCAGGGTGATTTCAGTTGCCCCAGCTTTAGCCCCCTGACGTCCCAGTTTAGCGCGAGCACAATTATTACTAATTAAGGTAGTTATTAGGGTGCCAATCAGCGGATCACCATTTTTATTGCAAAGTGAAGCCCTAATTAGGGTTGCTCCCGTATTAAAACGGTACTGGGGTGCGGGTTTTAAAGGGACATAAACAATTGGCTCTGACCGATCAAGACGACTGAGGGTAAGCTCTAACTGTTCCGTAAAGTAGTAGCGGGACTCGATTAATATATGATACCGATCTTCCTCCAGGTCAGTAAAAACCAGATATCCCCCGGCTTTGCGCTGAAAGTCAGATGGGCGGCCATTCAAGAACACGCTAACCTCCTCATTACATCCCAAGGAAGTATACTGGTCAATTAACCATAATACCAATGATACTTTACGTCCTAATTTCAGGGTGGTGGTAATGAAATTTTGCATATTTTCTCCCTTACCTTAAAATTTATCGTACCCGGGGAACCGGGACAAAGCCACCGGTATCAATTATTATAGGATAAACCATATATCCTACTGAAGTGCGATAGGGTGTATTGGGGAAAACCCAGATTTTTTGCATTTCATCAGGTGACAAGAAGTACTGGTCAACTCGTATTTCTTCTCCCGAACTTCCTAAACTGCCTTGCAAGTAAGCACTACCAATTGGGTTATTCTCATATAGAACTTGAATTGCTGCCCCTAATATATAATCTTCATCATAGGCCCGTTGCTTAATGTCAGCCTTAGAGTAGGCAGTTAACAGATAGTAAAGGGTCATAACCAGCATCAGTTCTCCATCCCGGCGATACTCCCGGTTTTGTTTAATGCTATATAAATATAAACCCAATTGTAAATCACCTGTTTCCGCCGGTGAGCACAAGCCGATCAGGTCTGGCGAAGGGATAGGTTCTGGGGTTAGATTATCCCTTAGTACCTCAATAATTGAAGCACCTGCATCAGCAATCGCTGTATAACTAGCCAAATAACCGCCTCCTTTAAATTATTTTTCTTTTAAGTCTTAATCTTCCCACCATTTTTTTTCGTCTATTTTTAATAAATCACCCAGTAAATTCTCTTGCCCGGAAGCATTAGTTTGCTCGCTTTCTCTATCCAAGGACCAGGTGGGGTCTGCTCCCATACGCTGGCGTTCCCGCAGCCGGGCTTTTTCCTGTTGCGCCAGTTTAGCTACTTGACTGGGCTTAAGAGTGTGACCACCTTTAGGTTTCTGTATCCTGGTGTTAGTATACAGCTCTTTCCCCATTGTCATCTGTCCCGGAGCCAAATGCTCAAGCATGGCATGAGCAAATTCGGGATCTTCTTCAGCCAGGCGACCTAATGCCATACCCCTAGATTTATCTGATTTGACTGCAGTAGCTATTTTACGATACTTACGGTCTTTATTTAAGGTACCAGCAGCTAGTTTTCCTATTGTAAGTCCAGTTTTAGCGCCTTTAATGCCGGCGTCTAATACTGGCTTTATTGCTCCCTTGAATACAGTGTTAGCAGTCTTAGTAAGTCCTATGGAAGAACCAAAAGATAAAACATCTTCGGCTGTTGATACAGTATCGCTTACCAAGCTAATTCCGGCTGATATGCCTTTAGTTATCTTGTTCATATAATACTCATCCGATAACCCTCTACTCATGCTGGTAAGAAAAGGAGTTCGCATAGCATCTTTAGGTTTGTTGGCATATGCTTTATCAGCTAATTTTTCCGCTTTCTTTTGCCGTTTATGATCTTTTACCGCTGAGGCTATTTCCATGCCGCCGCCCACAAAGGGAATCTTACCAAGGAGTTTTTTCCCTGCAAATTTGGCAGCAGTCTTAGCAATTCGTTTGGCTTTTTGCCCTTTAGTTTCAAATTGTTTTTCATAGTCCTCACCAGGAACTACCGAGTGCTGTCCGGGAAGATAGCTTTTTGCTAATTTCAACTTATCACCGGCTACCTCTATGCCCCGTTTAAATTTCCGGGCAAACCAATTACCATGATCAGATTTACGGTCTACCTTATAGCGAGCCTGGAAACGAGGGTCTTCTATCATGCTGGATATATCACCGGCTTCATCTCGGGAATGCTTAAAGGCATCCTTCCCTTTACCGGTACCCAGTGCCTCAAGTTCCTTGAACCGTTCTGCTCTACGTCTGTTAAAGAAAGCATCCATTTGTTCATCAGTAATACTTTTTCTAGGCCCTAAATACTCTCTTTCTTTATCTGATAGCAGCTCCGGGTGGCCTTTTAACCAGTATTCATACGCAGCCGGATTTTTTACTGGATCAGGTTTCCTTTTATGCAATGCCAATAGTTCATTTCTCTGTTCAGCCTTACGCTTGTTAGCGAAAGTTTCCATTTGTTCATCAGTAAAACTAAACTGTTGTTCTTTTACCCCGAGGAACTGTCTTTCTTTTTCGGATAACAATCCCGGATGGGTCTTGAGCCAGTTTAAATAAGCAGCAGGATCGCTGGTAGGACTGGGTCGATCCATTATTGGGGTTGTAGGTTGCTGTTTTTCTTCCTCTTTCTTTTTATTCTTCCCCCAAGTCCAGCGCTGTACTGTGGAGGCTACATTAGGCGAATTCGTGGTTCCACCTTGTTGGATAACATGGGTTATCTCATGGGCCAGTAAACGCTGCCCGGATTGAGCATGAGGATTATAGCGGCCTGGAGCCATATAAATATCCTTACCATGAGTAAATGCTTCCGCTTTTAACTCCTGGCTCAATTGCCGGGCTTCAGGACCGGTATGTATCCTCACCTGCCTTAAATCAGTTCCAAATCGTGATTCCATAAAATTTCTGGTGTTTTCAGGAAGCGGCTTCCCTCTACCTTGGTTAATTTTTATTTTGTTTTCTATTGCGGAATTAGTTTCATGGGCTTTACTTTCATCTTTATCAGCTATTGGACTGGCGTAGGCCCTTTGCACTATAGGCTTGATTGATAGAGTATTACCCTGGTGGTTGTGGTGCGACTTACCTACTACCTGCTCTGCTACCCGGTCTGCTTCCCTCTCATAGTAGTCATTAACCGGGCCTACGGTAAGCTTAGCCTGGATTATTCCGCTAACTGCCTGGTTTCCTATTGCCTTTTGCAAACTTAGTATATGGGCCGGAGTTGCAGCAAGTGGATCCATGATTGTACGCTGTAAAGTGTTTTTATCATGCTCTGACTGTATTTTTTGCCATGTAGGTGTTTTTGTATTTTGGTTAGATTTACGGCCAGAGGGCTGCATTTCTTGTTGTCTGGCTAACAATTGATTTGCCATATCCTTCACCTCCAAACTTAATTGTCTGACTCACTTAAGATGGGATATTATTTAAAATACCTTTATAGATAACCAATTAAATAATTCTATATGTACCATCCATAGTTCCCTTCATTAAAGATTATACTTTTTGCTTTTACAAAATATTAATCGAAGACATAGTAGTGGATACAGGCCTGAAGCAAGTGGGTTTTGAATTAATAATCAAGAATTAAAATTAAGATTATGTCGAAATACTCTGTATTTCTTTTCACCGCTTTTGAAAAACATGGTTCCTTCGCGGGTTTCACGTCCAATTATTCAACTTAATGCCTATTACTATTTGTAGTGGAACCGCAGGTAAAAGCGTTGCTAAAGCAACTTGGACTTTTTATGATGCCTGGCCTTCAAAATATGTTTTATCAGACTTTAATGCCAGCGAATCGGCAGTTTTAATTGAGACCTTAGAACTGGCATATGAAGGTTTCTTAAGATCTAAATAAAAAAATACTACTGGAAAATAGGAAGAAGGTCAAATTCTTCCTTTTCCAGTAATAAACAGGTTGTGTATATATGGCAGTGAAAAAAAGTACCAGCAAAAAAAGCACTAAAGACGTAAAGCGAACGGAGGATTATAACATGTCCTTTCAAACCGAGTTTGAATTTGAGTTGCCCAAAGGTTATATAGATGATCAGGGTAACCTACATCGTAATGGTATAATGCGTCTAGCTACAGCAGCAGATGAAATTTTACCCCTGCGTGACCCCCGGGTTCAACAGAATCCAGGTTATCTTACTATCATAGTTTTGTCGCGTGTTATTACAAAACTGGGTGAACTAAAGGCGATTGATACTAAAATCATTGAAAAACTGTTTACAGTTGATTTAGCTTATCTGCAGAATTTTTATCAACGTATAAATGAAATGGAAAATCCTAATATAAAAGTAGTTTGTCCACGTTGTGAGCATGAGTTTGAAACGGAAGTAAATTTTCCAAGATGACCAGTGGAATAAAACGCTATCCTATTGACCGCATTTATGAAGAAGTAGCGTTTATAGCTTATTACTTCCACTGGCCGCATGATGAAATTATGGCTATGGAGCACCGTGACCGTCGTCGCTGGTGTGAGGAAATATCGCGTATTAACCGCCAGCTTAATGATGAACCGGAGAACATGTTTGATGTTTTTAATAAGAAGAGGTGAATTAGGCGGTGCCAAGAACTCGTGTAAATCCAGGTGTTGCTTTCCGTTTCAGTGTTGAACTGGATGGCCTAGGAGATGAAGTGGCAGACTTAGGCGCCAGTGTTAATGATATGGCTGGTTATATAAGAAGCTATATTCAGGAAATAACGGATTTAAGTGAAGCCTATTACCGTTTCGTACCACAACAATTCCTTAATCTCTTAGGCAAGGAAAATATTACAAAAGTTCAATTGGGTGATCAGGTTAGACAGGACATGAGCATATTTTCTCTTAACATCCATTCTTTCTACCAACTTTCTTTGACTATGACACCAGAAGAAAACTTTAATTTTATTAAATCATATCTGAGTTGGATGGGACCCATTGTAAGAGATAATAATGGCTTAATAGATAGGTATACTGGTCCTGGATTTTTAGCCCTTTTCCCTGATAAAGCTGACCAAGCAGTACAGGCAGCAATAGACTTGAGAGACAGATTAATCGATTATAATGCCGGAAGGAATAGGGCAGGTTATGTTCCTATCGATATAGGAATTGGTATTCACAAGGGGCCGCTGATGCTGGGAGTAATAGGTGAAGAGAGAAGAATGGCGGGAACGGTAATTTCTGATGATGTTAATATAGCTTCTTATCTCCACCAATTAGCCGGTAAGCTGGCGTGTGCTATTATAATCACGGAAGATGTTCTTAACGCGATGGAAAATCCTAAACGATACAAGTATCGTTGCCTGGGTAGAATCAAACCTGAGGGACGGGAAGAACCTTTGCTCTTATATGATGTTATTGACGGAGAAGCTCAACATATTAAGGCACTAAAATTAGAAAGCAGAGAATTATTTGAGGAAGGCATAGAACTTTACCAGGATGGATACTTCTATGATGCCCGCAACAAATTTATAGAAGTTATTAAACGTAACCGCCAGGATGAGATTGCTCGTATCTATTTTTACCTGTGCGAGGATTATTATAAGAGTGGTCCTCCTGAAGGTTGGGATGGGACTTTGATCGTTTAGAGTGTAAGAAGGAGGTTTTAATTTATGGGATTTTTAGTCTGCAATGGAGCCACGCTTCAGTGCAGTTTCGGTATGGCTCCTAGTACTTTGATGGTTCTTCCAACAGATAGGGTAAATGCTACTATGCCTGCAGCAACTATTATGGATAATAAACCATTTGTTAATATACTGCCTTTTGGTATGTGTACTTCCATGGCTAATCCTGCTGTGGCTTCGGCTACGGCAGCTTTTCCTCCTGGTGTCCTCAAGCCCCAGCCTTGTACCCCGGTGATAGCTGCTCCCTGGGCTCCGGGTTGCCCTACGGTGTTAATAGCTAATAAACCAGCACTTAATAACACCTCCAAGCTTATATGCAGCTATGGAGGTGTTATACAAATACTAAATAGTGGCCAGACGCAAACCCAGGTGCCCTAGTTTAAATCCAGGCTGGATATAAAACTTAAATCATCAAGCTTATGAGTCTGAATACGTCCGGGTGATACTGTGTATAGAGTTTCTCCTATGTACAGCACCCGGTTTATGTTTTTGGCACTATTATACCAATAATCACCTGCCCGCTGGTAATCAGCCGCATCCAAATGACTAATCCGTCCCTTATATTGCAGCCCTTTTTCTAAATCAATGTAGTAAATATAAGCCCCTTGAAAAGTGAAAGTACCATAAGCGGGAATTTGGTTTATGTTTTGTTTTTGGCTTGGTGCTAATTCCATTAAGGTTACGGGAAAGGCTATTAAGTTCTTTTCCTTGGAAAAGAGCAAGGCTTTGTGATTGTTAAGTATTTCAGAGTCCGTTCCCCGATCACCAATAATCACCCGGGACATTTCTACCGGCTGGCTGACATTGGTGACATCAAAAATAGCTACCTTAAGCCCCTGATAGAAAGCCTGGGATTCTCCATTCCATCCTTTCATTTCTATGGTGTCTTTGCCAAAACCAATAATGTGGTTTTCATCATATGGATGCAGGTAGTCACTATAACCTGGTATTTTTAATTTGCCTAGAATTTGAGGCTTCTGCGGATCCTTTAGGTCAATGGCAAAAAAGGGATCCACTTTTCTGAAGGTCACCATATAAGCGCGCTCACCCATAAAGCGGGTAGAGTATATTTTTTCTCCCGGAGCGATGTTTTCCAATTTACCGGTGATTTCTAAATCTTTATCCAATACGTAAATATGATTTTGCGAAATGTCATCACCTGTACTCCATATATTGCCAGTAGTTGTGGCTATGCGAAAATAATCATTATATTCATCCATGGAAAATTGGTTTAGTATTGTACCGGGAACCGTGCCTCTACCAGTACAGGTAGTACTTGCCCCTTGTAGGGCAAAACGGTATATTTCGGTATTAACTTCTGACGACCTTGTTTCAGGAAAAGCGCTGTCGTTAAGCAGAGGCCTAACTGGGGGATAGGAGTTTACCGCTATATACAGATTTGAGGCAGAAGCATATATATTTTCTCCGCTCCCCAGATAGGTTTTTATATCAACCTTTTGTCCCAGGTTATTGGTATTGATGGCAGCGACAATGATATAAGAATTATAAATACAATCAGGGAAATAATATATCTGATCACAGGAAAGGGACTGAAAATCCTTGCCCATGGCCGTATCTCGGTAAGCTGGAAGTATTATGGGATCACCAGGGCGATAATAATTAGTATTGCGATTGGCTACCAAATAGAGAGATGTACCAATTTTACGGGTTGAAAGACAATAACCTTCTATTTCAATTGCCCGGCTTACAAAAGGATTAGATTTATTGGTTATATCATAGATTATCACTTTGCAAGTCGGGGAATCATAGTATCCGGGGTGGGGATAACGCAGCTTATTCTCCGTAATAGAAGGCTTAACGCTATTTTGGTAAGATTCCCCGATTACAATAAGGTGTTTGCTATCTACATACAGGTCGCGGGGATTAAAACCTTCTGCAAAGCTAATGGTGGAAACATTCTGCATCTTATCGGCAGGTCTAGCTTTTACTATGTAAAGCTTATTTTGGTTTAAGGTGTAGATATAATTGCCATCTGTCTTAACAATATCAGCTTCGTCTACGCCTTTAACCTGGATGTTGGTCCCGGAATAATCAGCCACGCCATTAGCACCTGGAGCTGGTGTAGCAGCTTGATCCATGACAGCACTATCAACTGCTATACTTTTTCTCATTATATTGACATCGTTATGATAAAAATTAGCCTGTCTGCTACAGGATTCATCTAAGAGAGCCTGAAGTTTTTCAACCGTACCTACTACAGGTATTGCCGTATTATCTGCAATATTCGGAGTCTTAGGCTCAGCAGGGTTGTTGTTGATAGCATAAACTACGCCACAGGTGCAAAATATCATTACAAGCAATAGTACACCGGCTAAAGTCAGGTGTTTGTTTTTTTGCCAATAACGCATTATATTTCTCCCCTTTATGTATTTGTTCTATATTACGATACTAATTGGGAAAACTTTCATAGTAAAGTAATATAATAGTGAAGAAGGACTCTGTCCTACCCGAAAATTTTCGCAATCCATTTTAGCTCGCCTTACCCTCCGGCGCTTAGATAAAGCATCATGCTTGCCTTAGCTTAGTAGTTAGAGGTTTTGCTGGTTACTAGGAGAATATTAATGTGAAGGAGGTTGTTGAATTGTATAAAAAGCTATGTATTTTAACAATTATACTTACACTTATAGTTGCGGTATTAGGAGGGTGTGCTTCTGTTACTGGCCCGCAGGTAACAGAACAAAATGTTTTATCACAGGACGAGAAGAACTACGAGAGTACTGATGGAATTCTTAAGGTATTTTTTATCGATTGTGGACAAGGCGATGCCATTTTGATAAAAACACCGGAAGGCCAATTTATGCTAATAGATGGAGGAGAAACTGAAGAAGGTCAAAATATTTGCAATTTTCTACGTAGTCAGGGAGTAAAACGGCTGGCGGTAGTGGTAGGAACTCATCCCCATTCTGACCATATTGGCGGTCTGGCTGAAATAATTGCCTTGTTTCCGGTGGAAAGAGTTTATTTGCCTAAGGTGACCCATAATACCAAAGCCTTTGAAACTCTGCTTAACTCTATTAAGGAAAAGGGGTTAAAAATAAATACCGCCAGGCAGGGTGTTGAAATACCGCTTAATGGGGTAAAGGCTAGTTTTCTGGCTCCAATAGGAGATAAATATGAAGAAATAAATAATTATAGCGCAGTTATTAGAATAGAATATGGCGATAATTCCTTTATTTTTATGGGTGATGCGGAATATTTATCAGAACAGGAAATGATTGCTGCAGGTGTCAATCTTGATGCTGATGTTCTTAAGGCAGGACACCATGGTAGTTCCAGCAGCAGTAGCCCCGAATTTTTACAGGCAGTGTCACCGCAATATGCTGTAATTATGTGTGGTAAGGATAATGATTACGGTCATCCGCATAAAGAGACTCTGGCTGCTCTGCAAAAAGTTAGAGCCAAAGTTTATCGTACCGACTTAAATGGAACAATTATTATGACTAGCGATGGAACCCATATTAATGTTGAAACATTGGCTGGTACAACTGGTACGGCAGGTGCAGTGCAAAGAGAATTCGGAGAAGAATTGTACATAGGGAATATAAATTCTCAAAAATTTCATCGTCCTGACTGCAAAAACCTTCCTGCTGAAGATAATCGAGTCTATTTCAAAAGTAGGGATGAAGCCTTAAAACAAGGATTTACTCCCTGTGGTAATTGCGAACCTTAATGTTTATGGAAATGGGGGTTAACAGGATGAAAGCCATAATTGATCGTTTTGAAGGTGACTACGCTATATTGGAAATGGAAGATGGGCCTAAAAAGGTTTTAAAGGTGGTACTCCCTTCCCAGGTACGAGAGGGAGATGTTTTAATTTTACAAGGGAATAATTGGGTAGCAGATTGGGAGGCTACCCGAGAGCGTAAAGAGAAAATTGAAAAACTAGCTAGGGAACTCTGGGAAGATTAATAATTTTAGGGATGCAAAGGAGAATGAAAAACATATTATAATTATTATAAGGAAATAAATGTTAGGGGGAGATAAAATGCAGATACAGTGGGCACCATCTCCTAATTTCCATCGTGGTCGTAATGAGCGCAAGATTATTGCTATTGTTAATCACATCACGGCTGGGCTTATGCCAGGGGCATTAAACTGGTTGTGTAATCCTGCTGCCAAGGCTAGTGCTCATTATTTAGTTACTAAATCAGGTGCAGTTTACCAGTTAGTTAAAGATGAAGATACTGCCTGGCATGTTGGAATAGTAAATAGGCCGAGTTGGTCCTTGTATAATGGAAGTAATCCTAATTACTATACCCTGGGTATTGAGCATGAGGCTCTAGCCGGAGAGACCTTAACCGAACCTCAATATCAAGCTAGCCTGGAATTACACCGAAAACTAATTGAAAAACATAATATTATAATTGACCGTAATCATATTATTGGGCATTATCGTATCGATAGTGTTAATCGTAAAAACGATCCTGGTTCCGGTTTCCCTTGGGATAGACTATTTAATGACCTTGCCCGGCCAGCTTACGACAACACCCCCTTAGAGGTTAATATTCAGGTGGGTGATAAGAAAATAAAAGGCTTTATTAAAGATGATAAGACTTATGGTCCGGTCAGGGAAATTGCCACCGCTTTGGGGTGGCAGGTTGAGTGGTTAAATCAATCGCAAATGGTTATACTTTTGCCGCCCTCTAAAAAAAATAGTAGCATAAATGATGGCCCAGGTGTTGTGATTGCCAGTAACCTAGTATCTGCCATAATTGAGGATAGTACAACATTTGCCCCGGTACGGGAAATAGCTGAGTCTATGGGCTACCAGGTTGACTGGGATAATAACACCCGGACAACAAAAATAAAATAAGAGAAGCTTAAGCCCCCCTTATTGTTGTTAATAAGCTATATCAGGTAGCTATGGTGCTACTTTACAGGTGATTGCATAATGAACATCAAAGGCAAAAAATAAAGAGGCTTTTAAAGCCTCTATTTTTCTATGGTGCGGATGAGAGGACTCGAACCTCCACGATGTTACTCGCCAGATCCTAAGTCTGGTGCGTCTGCCAATTCCGCCACATCCGCTTAAAACGTACACGACATATTATACTCTGACAATGATATAATTTCAATATGCTTTTGTATTTAGTATATTACATTGTTTGTTTTGGTTTCTTTATTCAGACAGCGGGATCAATTATAATTATAATTCTACTGCAAAAACCCTATTGAGTACATAATGGTGAATACCAGGATTAAAGTAAATGGTTTTGAATTAAAAATTAAGAATTAAAATTAAGAATTATTGTTGAAATACTTCGTATTTCTTTTAATTTCATCGTTAAATAATAAAATCCATTTTCCTTGGATTTCCGCTACATTAGTTGTGAACGTAGTGAACATCCGTGTGCCCTTTGGTACGGGTTCACCCTTCACCCTTCGGGTACTACTGATGTTCGCTCCGCTCACTATTAAGTAGCCGCGTCTAATTATTCAAATTGAGGCATATTTATTACTTTTGCAGTGAATCAATTATTATAAACATAAACAAAATAAACAAAGTAATTTTGAAGACCACAAAGTGTAGCACGAAAAGTCCAGTAAAAAAGAATATAGGAATTTTCGTGAAATTGAACAAATCAGTTAGGCAGGTTGGCTAACTTTGAAAGTAAGCCATTTTGTCTAGATATTATTTGGTTAATTCACGGATAGCACTTATTCTTCTCACTGATCTGGATTATTCAGCAAGCTAGCCACTTCATTTTCATCTGACCAATCATATATGCCATAAGTAAGGCTATCTTTTACCTCTGATAGTGTTTGAGGGTTATTTAGAAGAAAGTCCTGGATACTTACTACTGGTTTTTTGTCATTCGTATTCATATTATCAACCTCCATATTTTATTTTTTACAGGAATAGTTCTAAAAATACTTAATTTATAGAATAAATACTTGATTTATTTAACCGCGCAGGGATATTTTTGTTATAATAAAAAAACAAGATGCAATAGCTTGAATATAATAAGGGAGAATTCGCTAGCTTGTAATAAATAAATTTTAAGGGGGGATAATAAAACGGATACTTTATTGCTGCTTACTCCAGTCTTTATAGTTTTTCTGGCCGCGGTCTATTTTATATGGGCTTTCAAGGTAAGAAGCAAAAAACGGGCTCGCCAGAAGGAAATAATGAAAGCTGGGAATAAGGGAGAATACAAGGTTCAATCAATTTTAAGCCCATTGGAAAAGCCTAATTCACGTTATAAAGTATACCATAATGTGAAGCTCGGACCGGATTCTTTACATACCAATGAATACGATAGTGTAGTAATTGGGCCTAATGGAATTTTCCACATTGAGACGAAAAACTATGGCGGTGAACGTGGTGGGATTATTGATGTCGACAGTCAAGGTAACTGGATACTGCATAAGAAAAATGGCTATTCGAAATTAATAAGCAATCCTGCAGGTCAGGTAGATTCCCACGAGTATCGTTTAAAGGGCTTTTTAAACCGTATAGTGGGTATTAGGAATATACCTACCCAAGGCATAATAGTCCTTTCCTGTGACAACATTAGTGTTCGCTATAATAACAAAAACAAAAGTGATATTCCCATCCTTAACCGGCATGAATTAGTTAACTATATCCAGAGTTATAATAAAGGAAAGCTGGTTTTATATCCGCGCACAATTAAGAAAATATGTAAGAATATAGAAAAAATGAATAGTGTTTCTAAAGCCAACTAAATATTACTTATAAAAGTAAATACTCAAAGTCAGACAGGAAAGGTAAAATACAGATAGTATTTTACCTTTCTGTTCTTACCTAATAAAATCAAACCTAAATTTTTAGTGAAGCGCAGTATCTCAGGTAGTCCTTACTCACGCACTTATTATAATAAATAAAAGGATATGTTAAGTTTACTAGGAGTTGGTTAATTTGAAACCTAGGCCCACCAAGATTGAGTATTACCTTAATATTGCTCTGGATGTTGCAACCCGTGGGACTTGCCTCAGGAGAAACTTTGGAGCTGTAATAGTAAAAGATGATGCGATAGTAGCTACTGGATATACCGGAGCACCTCGGGGTTTAGCTAACTGCTGTGATCTTGGTCAATGTGAACGGGAGCGCCAGGGAATTCCCAGCGGGGAAAGATATGAATTGTGCCGCAGTGTCCATGCCGAAATGAATGCTATAATAAATGCAGGAAGAGAAAAGACCCTTGGGGCTACGCTCTATTTGGCTGGTTTTGATGTAAAAAGTGGTAAAATTATTGATGCCGAGCCTTGCTTTCTATGTAAAAGAATAATTATTAATGCTGGTATATACAAAGTAATATGCCGCAAATCGGACAGAACTCATTTTAGTATAATACCTGAAGGTCATCCTAGTTATCAACAGTAGTAATAATATTAATAAGGAGAATGATAAATGATTTATAAAGTTACACTTTTACAGAACTTACCGGAAGCAGAAGCCGGCTTTACTTATTACTTACGTGGTGGGTTAGCCTCTCATGATGGAGAGGAATGGTTTGCCTGGAATACCAGAGAACCTGTTTATGCCCGTATTTATCAACTGGTGCGGGAAAAACGCAATGATTGGGTACTAGTAGAAGAGACAGATATACCTGATAATAGCTATAATCTGCAAGATAATTTCCCTAATAATAAGCTGCTTTCTTTTAAAGAAGCGCTGGATGAGCAAGGATTTCTTTATGATGAAAGTTTGTACGGTATTAATAATATTCGCTGTTGTTCCGAACAGCTAAAAATGCTAGGGGCCACCAAGGCTGATTGTATTTATTGCAGCAACTGCGGTAAGGCGGTACAGGATGCAGTCAATTTCCTGGTTTGGGGCTTAAAGGACGTGCCTCCTCCCCGACGTCCCAGTTTTACCGAATACAGTTATGACCCTTATACTAAATTTATAACCGGGCAGGTTAAAGATGAGCATTTAAAATAAAGGGATGGGGCTATTGTCATCTGCGTCCCTTTTGGAGTATGCTTATGGGTATTGCATGGGAAATATCGCTGCGGAGGGCTATAGACCCAATTATTTTATTAGATTGAAGTTTCGAGGTTCAGGTGGCTCAGGCGATGCTGGCTCAGGCTAACCAACAGCCGCAAGGCGTATTACAATTGCTGTGCTAATTACCTGGTAATATAATATAAGGGTCTCAGGTTTGCTGGGGCCCTTTTTTAATTAATTGGCAAAGGATGATTTATAATCACTTCGAATGAAGACTTATTAAAACAGAACCTGGAATGGGTAAAACAAAGGATTGAGGCTCTAAATAAGATGGAGGCCAAACTAGAGCAAATGCGGGAATTAGCTCAATACGCCCAGAATAACTTTATTACCGAAAAACAAGCTCAGGAGATCAATGTCAGGTTAGCAGAATTGCAGAAGGAAGTAATAGCCCTGGATGAAAAGAGCATAACTTTGCCGCCTCATATACAGTGGATATAGCATACATAAAAATATTATTAATAAGCAGGAATAAGCAGGATAAAGATAATTAATGTCGAAATCTAAATAAAAATAAATAAAAGTCTCCGATCCTTGTCTTCTGAAGCCATAGGGTATGAAGACCAGGACGATGGGTGCAACTGGAAACAAGTGTGCCTCCCGCATTTGGAAAGGAGAGTGAAATGGTTCGATCAGTAAGGTCGTACCTGCACAACTGTATGCGGGGACGGCCTTTTTTGTCAAAAGGTCGTACTTGCATAACCATGCGGGTACGACCTTTTTGTCGATTAAAATGACAGGGAGGACAAGTGCTGGTTAAAAAAAATTATGGAGGTGCGGAAGATGTTTAACAAGCGGAAATACATAGCTTTGGCATTAGTATTGGTATTTTTATTAAGTCTGGTGGGCTGTGCCCAAGAGGCTTCAGCCCCAGTTGATAACACGATTACTGTGAAAGACCAACTAGGAAGAACTGTCACCTTACCGAAAGATATTACCAAAGTCACTGGTACCCATATAGTAGGCCCTAATATTATCTATGCTTTGGGAGAAAAAGATAAATTAGTGGATCAGGGAATACCAGGACTGCTGGGTACAGCATTATGTAAGGTTGACCCTGATTATGCAGCCAAACCTACGGTTATGCACGGTGCAAGCTATAATATAGAAGAAGTTATTGCGCTTAACCCACAGGTCTCCTTTGTTTATGTTCCTTCCAATGAGGATATGATAGACCAGTTTGAAAATGCTGGTATTAAAGCTGTGGCTATAAAAGGGGAAACCATCGAGGATAGCTATGAAGCTATCAGATTAATTGCTAAGGTTCTTAATTGCGAAGATAAAGGAGAAGCTTACATTGTTGAATGCAATAAGTTATTGCAATTGGTGGAAGACAGATTAGGTAACATCCCGGAAGAAGATCGCCCCCGCGTCATGTTTGCCGGGCCTAAAAGTGTATATACAGTGGCCAGCGGTGAAATGTTGAATACTACACTGCTCGAGATGGCCGGTGCTGTGAGTGTTTCCAAAGATTTAAAAGGTTCCTGGACTGAGGTCTCACCGGAGCAAGTGGCAACATGGAATCCCGATATAATTATTTTAGGCTCTTCATTGGATATCTATGGCGATGATCAGATCTACAATAACCCGCACTTTAAGACCGTTAAAGCTATCCAGGAAAGAAAAGTCTATAGTATGCCTTCCAACATCGGTTGGTGGGATTTTCCAGCCCCCAATTGTGTCTTAGGGGTAGTGTGGATGGCGAAAAAGTTTTACCCGGATAAATTTGCAGATATTGATATGACCCAGGTAGCAGATGATTTTTATAAAAAATGCTATGGTTATACCTTTACCGAGATGGGCGGTAAGCTCGAATAACCTTTATCGTTGCCCCATAAGAGGGAATTCCTGGGAGGGGGAAATTTGCAAAGACATACTTGGATTTTGTTAATAGTGCTTGCTCTTATTTCCGTTATGGTTGCCTTAAACCTGGGACGTTATGCCATTAGTATTCCTGAAGCCTGTGGTATTGTTTTGGATAGTTGCGGTATAAAAGGGATACTGCCTCCTCCCACCGAGCGGTCAGCTATAGTTTTCTGGAATGTTCGTATTCCCAGAATAATTATGGCTTTTGCCGTAGGCTGTGGAATATCTATTGCTGGTGTAGTATTTCAGGCTATCTTTCGTAACCCCTTAGCGAGTCCTGATATTCTGGGTGTTTCTGCCGGTTGTGCTTTTGGGGCGGCTTTAAGCATTGTGTTTTTCAATGGGATTGCTATGGCGGGGATTCAGGGTTCTGCCTTTTTCTTCGGTATACTAGCGGTGTCCCTAACCTATTTGCTGGGGTCGCGCAGCTGGGATAAATCTACTGCCGTACTAGTTATTTCAGGAATAGTTGTAAGTGCTCTTTTTCAGGCAGGGTTATCCATATTGCAATATATTTCCGATCCTTATGATCAATTGGCTAAAATCATGTTTTGGACTATGGGAAGTTTTCAGGTAAGCACCTGGGAAAAGGTGCAGATTACGCTTCCCATTATAATCATAGGATCTATTATCTTGGGGGTTTTTGGCTGGCGCTTAAATATAATGACCCAGGATGAAAAGGATATTCTGTCTCTGGGTATCGACCTCAAGAGATGGCGTATGCTGTACCTAGGTGTCGGTACTTTAATAGTAGCTGCGGCTGTTTCAACCGTTGGGGATATCAGGTGGGTAGGATTAATTATGCCCCATATTGCCCGCTTTATTGTAGGAACGGAACACAAAAAATTGGTTCCTGCTGCGGGTTTACTGGGAGGAAGTTTTCTGCTGTTCATGGATACGTTTGCCAGAACTGCAACCACCGCTGAAATACCTATCAGTATCATTACCTCCATCTTTGGGGCTCCTTTTCTGGCTTATCTGGTATTAAAAAGGGTAGGGGGTGCGTCTAAGGTTGACCATTGAAAT
>ENA-OWOZ01000378-OWOZ01000378.1-bioreactor-metagenome-genome-assembly--contig:-NODE-378-length-58891-cov-5.525487_pt1 | contig 58891 bp, 59 predicted proteins | sample MGYA00238140_ERZ651804 | MGnify/ENA primary metagenome ERZ651804 (study PRJEB26910, sample SAMN07631232) | bioreactor metagenome | isolation source: Switchgrass digestor | place: USA: Dartmouth...
ATATCCGCTAGTAGCCAAAGAGATTAAAAACTCTATGGGCAAAGGTGTATTTTTAATAGAGAACAGGGATCAACTTCAAACTTATATGAACAACAATGAAGTTTTATATATACAGGAAAGGCTTCCTATAGATAGAGATTTGAGAGTCGTATTCGTGGGAGATAGAGTAATCTGTGCTTATTGGAGAATCGCTCCAGATGGAGGTTTCCATAATAATATTGCTAAAGGTGCTTCTTATGATTTTAACAACATTCCTAAGGAGGCAATTAATCTAGTAGAAAGTGTTGCAAGAAGTCTTAAAATAAACCATGCAGGCTTTGACGTAGCCGTTGTTAAGGACAAGCTATATATTTTAGAATTTAACGTAATGTTTGGCAATGAAGGATTGAGAAAAATGGGAGTACCAGTGGAAAAGTTCATATATGAGTATATAACTTCAAATCCCAACTTCACTCCAAACAATCCAATACTTCCTAAGGTTTCATAAAATTCGGTAACATCAGTTACCGAATTTTTATTAATTTAAATATATAATAGTGGTAAAAATAGTGGAGAAGGAATTAATTTGGGGAGGAGTTTTAATGAATAAATATTTTGATATAAAGGATAAGGTTTATGACATAACTGAAAAGTATCCTGAAACCATAGATGTATTTGTAGCTAATGGATTTAAGCCTTTAGCTAATGAAACCATGAGAAAGACCATGGGCAAAACTATATCTTTGGAAATGGCTTTAAAAAGCAAAAATATAAATATAGACCAGTTTGTTCAAAGATTAATTGATGTTATAGAACAAAATAGGGTGTCAGAAGATCAATCTCTAGTTAAAAAAGAAAAGATAGAAGATGCAGATATAAAAATAGGAGGAATTCTTCCTTGTCCCGTTAGAGTGCCTTTGTTGGATGCTTTTAATAAATGGATGGATGAGGAAGGAAGTAAACTGGATATAACTGTCGATTATGAGTTAAAAGCTGCATCACAAGGTATAGACTGGTTAAAAGACACAATAGAGAATTCTGATAACGAAGAGGCTTTATTAGATTTATTTATATCTGCAGGCTTTGACTTATTTTTTGATAAAAGATTAATGGGTAAATTTAAGCAAAAGGATACATTTGAGGATATTACTGAATTTAGCAAGTTAAACGAAGATTTTGAAAATGAACATATAAATTTACGAGATCCTGACGGACAGTATTCTATAATCGCAGTGGTTCCAGCAGTATTTCTTGTAAATAGGGAAGAATTAAATGGTATTGATATGCCAAGGTCTTGGAAGGACATTTTAAAACCGGAGTTTGAAAACAAAGTGAGCTTACCCATTGGAGATTTTGATCTGTTTAATGCTATCTTATTGAATATATATAAAGCATATGGAGAAGAAGGAATAAGAAGATTGAAAAAATCCCTTTTCTCAGCAATGCATCCTTCAGAAATGGTAAAATCCCATATGAAGCAACAAAGACCTGTGGTAACAATAATGCCTTATTTTTTCACCAAGATGACTAAACAAGGTGGACCTATGGAAGCAGTTTGGCCTGAAGATGGGGCTATAATAAGTCCAATTTTTTTATTGACTAAGAAATCTAAAAAAGACAGATTAAAGCCATTTGTAGACTTCTTTGCGTCCAAGGAAGTAGGAGAGATATTATCCCATAACGGAAGATTTCCAAGTACAAATCCAGAAGTTGACAACCAGATTCCAAAGGATAAAAAATACATGTGGCTTGGTTGGGACTATATAAATGCAAATGATATAGGCCAGCTTATAAAGTTATGTGAAAGGATATTTAACGAGACAGAATAGAGGTGATAATATGAATTTAGTAACATTTTCAGGGCCTCCATCAACAGGAAAGACTTCTGTCATATTGAAAGTAATAGATGCCTTTAAGGATAGAAACCTATCTGTAGGAGTGGCTAAGTTCGACTGTCTATATACAGATGATGATATGATATATAAAAAAGCAGGTATCCCTGTTATAAAGGGACTTTCCGGATCCCTTTGTCCTGACCATTATTTCGTAAGCAATATAGAGGAAGTAGTTAAATGGGGCAGAAAAAATAATCTAGATTTGCTTATTACTGAATCAGCAGGTCTATGTAACAGATGTTCACCCTATATAAAGAATATTAAGTCCGTATGTGTAATCGATAACTTATCAGGGATAAATACTCCTAAAAAAGTAGGACCCATGTTGAAATCGGCAGATATTATTGTAATTACCAAAGGGGACATAGTATCTCAGGCAGAAAGGGAAGTTTTCGCTTCCAGGATAAGCTCTGTAAACCCAAAAGCCATTACAATTCACGTTAATGGACTTACAGGTCAAGGAGCTTTTGAATTGAGCACACTGATATATGACAAGGACATGGATATTGAAACAGTACAGGGAAAAACTCTAAAATTCCCAATGCCATCTGCCTTGTGTTCTTACTGTTTAGGTGAAACCAGAATAGGAGAAGATTATCAGATGGGAAATGTACGAAAGATAAAAATAGGTGATGAAGATGAATAGCATGCTAAATACACTTACAATTAAAGAACTAACGGAGAAATATCCCTTTGTTATCAATTTCTTTGAGGAGAACAGATTAAATGTAGAAGGTTATGAAGATAAAACATTTCAGGATTATCTCAACCACTTTACGGAAGAGGAAATAGAAGAGTGGGGAATTGATGTTCACAACCTTATGGAAGGCCTAGCTGAATATGTATCTCAAATGATTGAATTCTTAGGTCTTAAAGAGGAAAAAACCATAGACTCCATAACCATAATAGCAGGAACTGATAAAAGTGGAAACAGAGAAAAGTTTGATGAGCTTACTATTAATAAATCCCAGATAGTATCAATAGTGGGACCAACAGGATCTGGAAAGAGCAGATTACTGGCAGATATAGAATGGATTGCTCAAGAGGATACCCCTACAAAGAGGAAAATTCTCATAAATGGAGAAGTTCCAAGCATGAAGTGGAGATTTTCCTCCAACAATAAGCTAGTTGCTCAGCTATCGCAAAATATGAACTTCGTAATGGATTTGACTGTTTATGAATTTTTAGAGCTTCATGCCCAAAGCAGAATGGTTGTAAACGAGAAGGAAGTAATAAAGGAAATAGTGGAAGCGGCTAACCATTTGTCAGGGGAGAAGTTTAACTTAAATTCCCAAGTAACGAGTTTAAGTGGTGGTCAATCAAGAGCCCTTATGATTGCCGATACAGCCATATTGAGCTCTTCACCTATAGTATTGATAGATGAAATTGAAAATGCAGGAATTAACAGAAAGGAAGCTTTAAATCTATTGGTAGGAAGCAATAAAATAGTCCTTATGGCTACCCATGACCCGATTTTAGCCTTAATGGCTGATAAGAGGATAGTTATAAAAAATGGAGGAATAGATAAAATCATTGAAACAACCCAAAGGGAAAAGGAAGTATTAGAAGAACTAGAGAAAATGGACAACATAATTCAAAGGATGAGAAATGATTTGAGAAATGGTTTAACTATTGATTCAATATTTTAATATGGAAAGGATGATTAAAATGCATGAAGGATGCTCAGGTAAATTTGAAAATGGTAAACAAGTTGTAGATAAAATCAGGATGATGGGTTTTGCAAATCAGCCAATGATGGTACCTCTAACAATAAAGTGTGAAGAATGTGAAGAAGAATTTCTAATGGAAACCTATGAATACAAATGCCCTAAATGTGGTATGGTATATGGAGTAACTCCCTGCCATGCTTTCGATCCTGAAAATGTAATGGCAGCTGGAAAAGATTATTAATGGACCTATAGATCAGGGACAATCCCCCTTCCCTGGTCTATTTTTTTATTTAAAATTTAACTTACAAAATTTGCTATGTCAACTAAAAAAGCATCCAAAGGGATGCTTTACTGCTGGAATTTTGGCTCTGTGGTATTTGGTGAGGTATAGGCGTTATTGGGATTTGGGTTTGAAAGGTCAAAATAAAGCCTTGAGTCCTGGGTAACGCCGAAGCTTAAGTTTGAGCCTGTTTCGCTGATTTTGTTGAAGGCTTCCCTGAACAGCTGGTTGTGTGCCTCTTCCCTGTTTAATAAAAAGTCAATGGTGTCCCTTACATATTTGTCTTCAATCTGCCTGTATAAATATTCATACACGACTTTTGCCCTCTGCTCGCTGGCAATATTGGACAAAAGGTCTGCGCATAAGTCCCCGGTAACTGTCACATAATCGCTTGTCCATGAATAGCCCGACGAGTTTATAAGACCCGGGTTTAACCCCGTCAAAACATGGGCTTGGATATTTCCTGCCACAACCATATTTGCGTCAACACTATGCCCGTTTAAAAGATTTATGGTGGTTGCCACCATTTCCATGTGGCTTAATTCCTCTGCGGCAATATCTAAAAACAAATCCTTGATTTGGGGGTCTTTTATCCTAAAACTCTGGCTCATATACTGCATGGCAGCCTTTAGCTCGCCATTTGCCCCGCCTAGCTGCTCTTGAAGCAAAATGGCGTAATGGGGGTTTGGCCGCTCAACCTTTACATCCTTAAGCAGCTGTTTTTCATGTTTAAACATTAAATCCCTCCTTATATTTTATGCTTTTATTGTTTGATTCTCAAATAAATTTATACAATGAAAATTTTATATTGAAACAATTGGAATATTATAGTATAATTAATAAAATTAAGAAAAGGGGAACAATAATGGAAAAGGTAGTAGATTTTAATAAAAGCGTGTTCGAACTTGCAAAAGAGTATCCTGAAATAGTTGATATACTCTCAAACCTTGGATTTTCGGATATAACAAAGCCTGGAATGCTAAATACCGCGGGTAGGTTTATGACCATACCGCGGGGCGCTAAAATGAAAAATATAGATATGGAAAAAATAATTAAAGCTTTTTCTGATAAATCATATAAAGTTATATTATAAAGAAAGGGGGATTTTATGAGCGAGAATATCAATAACAGGGAATACCGCAAAAAAATTTTAAAAAATATCATATCCCAGCTTCACGAAGGAAAAAGCGTGGATGACGTTAAGAAACAATTTGAGGAAAATTTTAAAAATGTGTCAGCCAGTGAAATTTCCGAAGTTGAATCACTTCTTATTTCAGAAGGCCTTCCAGTTGAAGAAGTCCAGCGCCTTTGCGATGTGCACGCCTCTGTCTTTAAAGGTTCAATTGAGGAAATTCACCAACAAAAGGATAAATCAGAAATTCCGGGACATCCCGCAAACACTTTAAAACTTGAAAACAGCTATATCAAAAAAATTGTTGATGAAAAAATCAAGCCTTTCATTGACAGATTACATGAAAAAGACGCGCTAGCTTCTTTAAAGATGGGTTTAGAGGAACTAAAGAAGGTGGACAAGCATTATTTAAAAAAAGAAAACAACCTCTTCCCTTACATGGAAAAGTACGGAATTACCGCGCCGCCTAAAGTTATGTGGGGGGTTGACGACGAAATCAGAAATCAGATAAAAGACGTTTTAAATATTTTACAAAACGAAGACTTTGAATTGGAGCCGTTAAAACAAAAGATTACGGGATTATGCGATAAGGTAATTGAAATGATATTTAAAGAAGAAAATATAATGCTTCCAATGCTTTTGGAAGTGTTAACCCTGGATGAATGGAAAAAGGTATATGAAGACAATCTCGAAATCGGTTATATTATTGATGATGTGCCTGTTTGGAACATGAATGATGAAATAAATGAAACAATTAAAAAAGAAGAAAATTTGCCCGGGGTAATAAATCTACCAACAGGAATGTTAAAAGTAAACGAATTAAACGCAATGCTAAATACCTTGCCTTTTGATATAACCTTTGTTGATAAAAACGACGTGGTTGTGTATTTTTCAGAAGGAAAAGAAAGAATTTTCCCCCGCACAAAATCGGTTATTGGAAGGAAGGTTTCAAACTGTCACCCGCCTGCGAGCGTGCATATCGTTGAAAAACTGGTTGAAGACTTTAAAAGCGGTAAAAAAGACCATGAAGATTTTTACATTAAAATGCAAGATAAATTTGTTCTTATCAGGTATTTTGCTGTAAAAGATGAGAATAATGAATATATAGGCGTCCTGGAAGTAACTCAGGACATAAAGCCGATTCAAGAAATAAAAGGAGAAAAAAGATTAATTTCAGATTAAAAGGAGTGTTTTTATGAAAGCAAAAATTGACAGAGACGGCTGCATTTCCTGCGGGCTTTGCCCTGAAATTTGTCCTGATGTTTTTAGAATGGCTGACGACGGAAAAGCTGAGGTTTATGTTGACGAAGTGCCAGAAGACGCAGAAGATGAAGCCGTTGAGGCGCAGGAATCCTGTCCTGTGTCGGTAATAAGCGTTGAATAAGGGGATTGGTATGAAAAGAAAAATTAAAAATAATGTTTATTGGGTTGGTTATATTGACTGGGAACTAAAAACTTTCCACGGTGATGATTACTCCGTAAATCACGGCTCAAGCCAAAACGCGTATTTAATCAGGGAGGAAAAGACGGTTTTAATTGACACCGTATGGAAACCCCACAGTGAGGAATTTGTTAAAAATTTGGAAAGTGAAATAAATCTAAATGAAATAGACTTTATAGTGGCAAACCACGGTGAAATTGACCACAGCGGCGCGCTACCGCTTTTACTTGAAAAAATACCTGATGTTCCAATATACTGTACAGCAAACTGCGTAAAGTCTTTGGTTGGGCAATACCATCATCCTGAGTGGAATTTTAAAGTTGTAAAGACAGGGGACAGTGTGGATATTGGAAATGGTAAAAAGCTTATTTTTGTAGAAATGAGAATGCTTCACTGGCCCGATAGCATGGCAACCTATTTGACCCATGATAATATCCTTTTTTCAAATGACGCTTTCGGCCAGCATTTTGCGGTGGAAGAACTATATGCCGACAAAGCTGATCCTTGCCTTTTATGGTATGAGGCAATGAAGTATTACGCCAATATCCTAAACCCCTTCTCCCCTTTAGTTAAAAAGAAAATTGATGAAATTATTTCTTTAAACCTGCCCATAGACATTATTGCTACAAGCCATGGCTGTATTTGGAGAGATAATCCGTTGCAGATTGTAAATAAATACTATGAATGGAGCAAGGATTATCAGGAAAACCAAATAACCATCGCTTATGACACAATGTGGGAAGGGACTATGAAACTTGCCCACAAAATAGGAGAAGAAATTACAAAACTATCACCTGATACAACGGTAAAAATATTTAACATTTCAAAATTTGATAAAAATGATATTATGACTGAAGTTTTTAAATCTAAAGCTATAGCTGTGGGTTCACCCACCGTTGGCGGTGATATATTATCATCTGTTGGCGGATGGCTGGACTTTTTAAAGGAATTAAAATTTAAAAACAAAAAAGCCGCGGTTTTCGGTTGCTATGGGTGGAGCGGCGAAAACACAAAGATTTTAAGGGAAAGACTGCAAAAAGCAGGTTTTAGCGTAGTTGAACCTGAAATAAAATGCAACTGGAACCCACGGTTAGAAGATTTTAAAAAGGCAGAAGATGTTGCAAAAGCGCTCTTAGGATTATAAAAACCCGCCATATGGCGGGTTTTTCTGTATTTTTTAAACATATATTTTTATCTTGCAAAACTATGCTATAAATAATATCAATTAAATCTCAATTTTATTTAAAATTAGCTGCATATATTTATAAAAATCCCAAACGAAGATTTAATGCTTTTGCCATCATCAATTTGAATATTATTTCCAACACTATATTTATCCGTAACAATTTATTTTCTTCAATATATACCGCAACATTAATAATACAATCATTAAAATCATCATTGCAAGTAAGTTTTAAAATATTATTATCAGCGGTAGACTTATCTAAATACATTAACGGGTGGGCAATCGTGTCATTTATATTTTCAGTCCATGTATTTTCAAAATCCCAATTTTTAAAAGTGGATAAATCTTTAGTTCAGCTTTATTTTTTCCAATATACACCTGATAGAACCTGACATTTTAGGTATTCAATTGTAACATCTTGAAACTTGGTTTTTATAATTTTATCAAAATCCATTCTATCACCCAAAAAATATTACCCCCCATATATTATGGGGGGCATTTATTATTCAAAGATTACAAATTTGAAATTGGGATTAAGTTATTTAAAGAGTCCCATGCAAAAGCTTTTAGTTTTTTAACTTTGCCATCTTTGTTTTTAACTAGGCAGCCAATTTTTATGTTTTTACCCTTTTCTAAATTAATGTTGAAATAATAAAGGTCAATCAATTCATCATTTTCATTGTATGATGCAACAATTATATATCCGCCATTTTCAGTATTTTTTACCGATGTTATGGAAATTTCCGCTATAAAACTGCTGTCTTTGGGAATGCTATTTAGTTCTTCCCCGTTTTGCTGTTTTATAGATATGGATTCAATTGTGTAATTATCAGTAAATTCTTCCACTTCAACGACGCAGGTAGCCTTAAATTCCCCGTCAACGCTTGTTGCTTCAATGATTGTTCTTCCTTTGGACACTCCTGTGACTTTACCATAATTATCCACTATTGCAATTGATTCGTCCATGCTTTTCCAGATAATGTCCCGACAGCTTGCATTCGTTGGTGTAAATACTACCACAAGGTATTCGCTTTCATTTTCATAAATTGAAATAAATGTTTTATTTAGCGCTATGCTTTGAACCGGGATATCAACCAAAAAGATTTGCGCTTTAAGATATGGAAGCCCGTTGTTAATATTTTCATCAATTGCCCAGATGTTTTCAAAATCCCAATTTTGATATGTATTTCTCATCTTTAATTCATTAAATGTTTTGCCGTAACTTTTTGCTTTTTGTTCGTTTCCAATTCCTGATTTATTAGAACCGGATAATTTTAAGCCGTCAAGCTCAAATATGGTGGAAGTGTTAAAGTAGCAGTTTTGCAAGTCAATATTACTTGCGCCACCAAGTCCAATTATTCCGCCTATACTATATTTAGCTACTATGTTACCAGAATAATAACTGTTTTTTATAATTGAGCTAAAATCCAAATATCCACCTAAACCGCCGGCATGATTAGCATTTATAATATCAACATAAGCGTAGGAATTATTAAAATTATTATTAGTATATGAAGCACCAAATATACTTCCTGCATAAAAAATATATTTTGAATTTATTATTCCTGATACAAAACAGTTTTCCACAGTACTGTTATCTGTAACACCCACCAAACCGCCTACTATTTCCGCATAAAGAATATTAAAATCTATATTAATAACTGATAAATTTTTAATTTGAGCATCTTTAATGCTGCAAAATAGCCCATAATAAATATAATCACTATTTAAAGCATCTGTTTTTCCAATCTTGACATTACTAATATACTTATTGTTTCCGTCAAAAGTACCTCTAAACCACATGAAATCGCCAGTAATACTATCATATTTCCCAATAGGGGTCCAGTATTTTTCTGATAAATCAAGATTGTTCATTAAAACAATGGTTTTGCCTGAAAAATCATTCCCGGAATTTACTTCCTTAGCTACCCAGGCCAGCTGTTTTGGCGTGTAAATTTCATACGTATTGCCATTTAAAACCGCTTCCTCGGCATTCCCTATCCAGTATTTGTCAGGGTTGGGAATATTATAATCTAAGATTGGGAAGCCATCATTAACATTTTCTTCTATAACCCACTCAGCCCATGTATCATTTGCGTACTTACTTAATAAATCAACAAAACTTTGTTCTTTCATTTCATCACTTGTTTTTGAATACACACTATTACTTTGTTCCCCATATCCAATGCCCTTTTTTTCATTATTTGTTAAATTGCTTTTAAATTTACTATGAGCCTTATCAATATTCCAAAATGAATTTATTATTTCCTCACTATAATTTGTACCAATTAAACCGCCTAAATTATAATCTGAAGTTAAACTTGCCGAAGCATAACAATTTTCAATTTTACCGCTATAACCACAATAGCCAACCAAGCCGCCAACATAATCAAATCCGGCCACATCACCAATTGCAAAACTATTATATATAATATGGCCATTGTTACCAACTAAACCCCCAACACCTAAATTCCCTCTAACTTTTACTTGGCTATAACAATTCTTTATTAAGGAATTTGAAGTCCCTGCAATTCCGCCAACATAATCATACCCATGTATAATACCACTTACATTGCAGTTTTCAATACTATATGAACTTGAGTACCCACAAATTCCCCCTGTGTAACTATTAATATTTTGAGCATATATATGTTTACATTTTTCACTGACAAATCTTTAATTTTCCCTTCGTACAAGTAACCAAAAAGCCCAACATACTTATATGTATTATTAGGATTTTCACTTGTCCCGATTTGTAAGTTATAAATAGTTTTATTATTCCCGTCAAAAGTTCCACTAAAGTATTTTTCAATATCAAATTTTGTGCCATCCCATCCGCCGACAGGGGTCCATTCCCTGCCTGATAAATCTATGTCATCCATAAGTTTTACGGTTTTTCCAGAAAAAGTATTACCGCTGTTTACTTCCTTGGCAACCCACGCAAGTTCCTCGGGGGTATATATTTCATATACATCACCCTTTAGCGCTGGTTCTCTTTGGTATCCCTCATTCTGCCAGTTTTCTGCTAAAACCGGTGCTGTGATTAATAAGGCAACAATTAAAACAAAAAAGAAAGCAAGTTTTTTCATAAAAATTCTCCTTTGTTTAATATTTTGAATAAAATGTATCTATAAAAACGGCTGGAGCCGTTTGTAGTTCATTGTTAAAAATTCAATAACCTATCATATCAAAGGCTAACTGAATTTGAAATCGTGGTTATCCAATATTGAATTTGTATTAACATCAGAACTAATTTTACATGTTTTGCAATAGCTAATGGAGTTGAATATTTAACAATGAACAAGATTCAAAAGAAAAGCATGACCGCCCCCGTTTTATAAAAATATGGATTATTATACCATATAAAACAACAAAAGGCAATATGTTATATTCATAACATTTTTTATTTTAAAAAAATCTGCCCGTATGGGCAGATTTTTTAATCCAAATTGTTAAGTTTATCTAAAATATTCATAATCATAAGTATCGGGGTCGTTTGGCTCTTGTATGCAGATTTTTAATCCCGGGCTTTCCATAATGTACTTTGAAAGCTCTATGGAGTCAGTTATATTATCGGGCACATAAAGCCCGCACTTTGCCCTGTAGGTGTCATTGTGAAAATCCGCCCCGCAAGTTAGGGCTAAATTACCCTTTTTGGCAATTTCAATGGTTTTTTCAGCGTATGATTTTCCGTAAAGGGGGTGGCAGTTTACTTCCAAGGCGTCTAAATATTTTATATCCATTAGATGGTCGCCGTACCTGAAGGGGTGGGCCTGAATTAATATTCCCCCCGCCTCTTTTACAATTTGGTACAGTTCTTTTTGGGAGTATTTAAATAAATAGGGGTGTTCATATAAAAACTCATCTCTAACGCCTAAGACCACCAAATGCACTTGCGGGTACATTTCCATGGAAACTTCAATTCCAAAAAAAACCCTAAAGCCGATTTTATCCCCGCACTCTTTTGTAAAGTAAAACTCATCGATATACTCTTTAACAAAATCCTCTGCGTTCTTGCCTTGAAGATAGTCTTTTACATAGTGATTTGTCAAAACCATCCCATCCATGCCCTTTTGCTTTGCAAGAACAACCGCGTCTTCGGCTGAAATCTGGCAGCATTTTGAGATTTTTGATGTATGGGAATGACAGTCAATAAGCATAAAATTCACCTTGATTCTATATTTTTATTTCACATAGATTATATTACTTCTGATTTTAATTAGTCAAATATAATTTGGCAATTAAAAATTTTCAAACAGCTTATAAATTTAGTTGATGTGTCTAAATATGAATTTTCCATAATGCTTTTATAAGATACGGTATTATTAATAAATCCAATTATTCCGCTAACATTTGCGCCGTAAAAATTCCAGCTTTTCCTGACTGCCCTATTATACCGCCTGGGCCGCAATCTGAAGCGCTAATGCTTAAAATATGTATTACAATTTTTTATTTCACGATTATTAGCAAACCCAGCAATTGAGCCAACATATGTTATAAAAGTACCGTTATTACAACAATTTATATAAATTAATTACATTATAGATAAATATTGACATTTTTATGAATAAATGGTCTAATAAGATTGGATAGTTTATATTAAATGAAAGGAAGTTTAATATGAAACTTAAAGAAATAAGGCTTGCAAAGGGATTGAGCGTGCCTGCGCTTTCAAGGCAAAGCAACGTTCCGGTAAGAACCATTCAGGATTTGGAAAAACGGGGGGATGGAAGGCTGTCCACACTGGTTAAACTGGCAAAGGCTTTAAATGTGTCATTGGACGAAATTGCAGGGATTAATAAAAAAGACGCATAATAAAGTAAGGTTTGTGGCTGGCAAAAAATATGTTTATCTTACGTTAAACCTTTTTATGATGTATACTATCATAATTTCATTACATATAAAAATAAAACCCGCAAATCTTTGTTTATTTGCGGGTTTTTTGCGCCTTATTAAAAATAATTTAATGTAAAATTGGCATAGGAAAAACGCATGAAATCCTGTACTTTTGATACTTTGCTTGCAAGACGATGATATGAAATATTTGTGGCGCATACGAATTATGGGTTTTAATACAATTTAGACTTAATTAAAAAATAATTTAGTAAAATGAACGCAATTAACAACAAACTAACAACAAAAACACAATAAAACAAAAAAACCGCTTGACTTAAACAAGCGGTTTTTTCGTGGTCTGAGTGGGGAGACTTGAACTCCCGGCCTCTTGAACCCCATTCAAGCGCGCTACCAAACTGCGCCACACCCAGATTTCAGACTGCCTTATTATTATATTTACATTTTTGTTTTTTGTCAATGATTTTTATAAGGTTTTTTAATAAAAGTTATACGGATTTAGTTTTATTTTTTTAAAAAATATATATGCATGGCTATTGTATATTTATAAATTTATGTGTATAATATTTTTAGTTTAATTAAAGGAGGAAACTTTATGGCAAAGGAAAAAATAGTTCTTGCTTATTCTGGCGGTTTGGACACATCAATTATTATATCTTGGCTTTTGGAAAACTATGACTGTGAAGTTATAGCGGTTTGCGCTGACGTTGGACAAGGGGATGAGCTTGAAGGATTGGAAGAAAGGGCACTAAAAAGCGGTGCGTCAAAATTATACATAGAAGATTTAAAAGAAGAATATGTCAGGGATTTCATCTTCCCCACCTTAAAAGCAGGCGCGGTTTATGAGGGAAAATACCTTCTTGGTACAAGCCATGCCCGTCCTGTTATCGCAAAAAGGCTTGTGGAAATTGCTAAAAAAGAAGGCGCAACCGCAATATGCCACGGCGCAACCGGAAAAGGAAATGACCAGGTAAGGTTTGAGCTTACAATAAAAGCGTTAGCTCCTGAAATGAAGATAATTGCCCCATGGAGGATTTGGGATATTAAATCAAGGGAAGACGCGGTGGATTACGCGCAAAAGCACAACATTCCCGTTCCTGTTACCAAAAAAGAGCTATATTCAAGGGATAGAAACATTTGGCACATAAGCCATGAAGGAATGGATTTGGAAGACCCAAAAAACCAACCCAAATATGATAAATTGTTAAAGCTCACCAAAAACCCTATGGATACTCCCGATGAGCCCAAATATGTGACCATTGAATTTGAGAAGGGTATTCCTGTAAGCGTTGACGGGGAAAAACTTGGCCCTGTTGAGCTTGTGGAAAAGCTTAATAAAATCGGCGGCGAATACGGGATTGGGATTGTGGATATAGTTGAAGACAGACTTGTTGGCATGAAGTCCCGCGGCGTGTATGAAACCCCCGGGGGTACGATTTTATACCATGCACACCGTGAACTTGAGCATTTGACTTTGGACAGGCAAACTCTTTCTTTTAAGGACCAGATGGCGATTAAATTTGCAGAACTTGTTTATGACGGATGCTGGTTTACACCCCTAAGGGAAGCCCTTTCCGCCTTTGTTGACGAAACACAAAAGACCGTTACGGGAAAAGTCCGCCTAATGCTATACAAAGGCCACATTTACCCTGCGGGAGCCGAAAGCCCCTATTCATTATACAATGAAGAAATCGCAAGCTTTGGCGACAGCAAGGAATTATACAACCACAAGGACTCCGAAGGCTTTATCAATTTGTTCGGCTTGCCGCTAAAGGTTCGTGCTATGATGATGAAAAAACACCAAGACGGAGGTAAAAAATGAAATTATGGGGCGGCCGCTTTGAAAAAGCGACGGACAAAAAAGTTGACGACTTTAACTCTTCCATCCGTTTCGATTACAGGATGTATAAAGAAGATATTACCGGAAGCATAGCCCACGCGAAAATGCTAAAAAAACAAGGGATAATCCCTGAAAATGACGCCGACTTGATAATAAAAACCTTAAAAGAAATATTAAGTGATATTGAAGAGGGCAAGGTTTCTTTTGAAATAGACGCTGAAGATATTCATATGAATATAGAAAAAATCCTGATTTCAAGAATTGGGGACGCGGGAAAACGGCTTCACACAGGCCGCAGCCGTAACGACCAGGTGGCTTTGGACTTAAGAATGTACCTAAAGCGGGAAATCATTGAGATTTCTGAATTATTAAAAGAATTGCTTTCGGTTTTATTAAATCTCGCAGACGAGCATTTGGACACAATTATGCCCGGATACACCCACCTTCAAAAGGCCCAGCCCGTTACATTTTCCCACCATGCTCTTGCCTATTTTGAAATGTTTAAGCGGGATTTATTGAGACTTAAAGATACTTATAAAAGAACGGATGTAATGCCTTTGGGCTCTGGTGCATTGGCAGGCACAACATATCCTTTGGATAGGGAATTTGTGAAAGAGGAACTGGGTTTTTCGGAAATGTCGCTAAATTCCCTTGACGCGGTAAGCGACAGGGATTTTGCCATTGAGCTTGCGTCGGATCTTTCCATAATCATGATGCACTTGAGCCGTTTTTGTGAGGAACTTATTTTATGGAGTTCCCATGAGTTTTCATTTGTGACAATGGATGATTCCTACAGCACGGGATCCAGCATAATGCCGCAGAAAAAAAACCCTGACGTTGCTGAACTCATCCGCGGTAAAACCGGAAGGGTTTATGGTGATTTAAACACCCTTTTGGTTATGATGAAAGGCCTTCCATTGGCTTACAACAAGGATATGCAGGAAGACAAGGAAGCTATTTTTGACGCGGTGGACACTGTAAAGCTTTGCGTGGACGTATTTACCAAAATGATTGCCACCATGAAGGTAAACAAAGACATAATGCTAAAAGGCGCTAAAGGTGGCTTTACAAACGCAACCGATGTGGCGGATTATCTTGTTAAAAAATCCCTTCCCTTCAGGCAAGCCCACGAGGTTGTAGGCAAAATGGTGCTTTATGCCATAAAGGAAAATAAAGCATTGGATGAGTTTAGCCTTGAAGAATTTAAAAAATTCTCCCCACTTTTTGATGAAGACATATACAGCGCAATCAGCATGGAAACCTGCGTGAATGAAAGAAAAATCACAGGGGGGCCTGCAAAGGAAACGGTGCAAAGGGCAATAAAAATCTCAAAAGAATTTTTAGATAATTTTAAAATAAAATAAATAGCGGGGCAAAAACCCCGCTATTTTTTTAGTATAAAGAGATTTGCTAAATATTCATCAGGCAGGCTTTCATTCCCTGTGGATATCATAATTTCAAAGATGTAATTATCATATATTGTATAATATGCATGATTATAAAATGTTATATTAAACCATGAATTTTCAATTGAAGCCACATAACACACAAAGTTTTGCCCGTTTAATGTCTCATCGCTTATATCCTTAATGATATTCACTTTCATAAATTCATTTTCTTCTAAGCTTTCATTCATTAAGTCAGCTACAATTTCCTTTAAATTATTTTTCGATTCTAACGGAGCCATTCTTATAGAAATGTTTTCAAATGTCTGCTGATTAAACGCCGAATAATATAACGGGAAATTTGAAAATTCGGTGAAACCTTCAGGAAGCACAATTTCCCAATCCCCTTTATCGGATACAAGCCTTATGGGTTCCCCCTCATTTTTAATAACAGAATAGGATAACTCTTCAGGCTGGGCTTCTTCCTCAACAGGGACCGTTTCCTCATTCTCATTCTCATTTTCATTTTCACCGGTTTGTTTTGCTATTTCTTTCTGGCTGTCATCCTTATCTTTCTCATTTTCCTTTTCCCCATCATCTTTTATAACCTCAGTAACGTAGTAGTCTTTATAGTTTTCATCCATCTGTCTTACAACATTTGTTACTCTTCCTTTTTCATAATATGTCAGATATATTTCGCTTGGCCTGTCAATGAGATATGTGCCCTCAAAGTAAGACCTTTCATTGTAAATGACTTTTGCATAGACCGGGTTTGCGCTTTTAATCTGGGAATAATTTTCGTAAATCTTTGAAATTACGTAATTTATTTTTCCTTGCAAGGATAAATCTTTAAATTTTTCAAACCCTTCTTCTGTTGTAAAAACTATCTGGCACATTCCTTCCTTCTCGTCTAACGGGAAGGGGTTTATTTTGGCGCCTGAAACGGGCAAAACCACAACATGTTTATCAATTTCCGCCTTTTCGCTTTCATAACTTAAATTGCCGTGATTAGCAGGTGTAAGTATGTCTATGATTTTGTTCTTGTCATCCCATAAAACTTTCGCCCCCAATGTTTCGCTTATAAACCTTACAGGCACAAGCGTCCTTCCGTCAACAATCTGGGCGGGAACGTCTAATAATTTTTCCACACCATTTATGTAGGAAACCCTGTCCCCTATTGTAAGCTTTATGGATAAACCTTCTTTTGTTACGGTTATGGTTTTTGTGGCTTCATCATATGAAACGGAAGCGTCAAATTCCTCAAAAATTGCCCGCAAGGGTATTAAAACCCTGCCTTCCACATTAACGGGCAAAACATCCAAGTCCAAAAGCTTCCCGCCAAAAAACACGTTTATGCCCATAAGTTTTTTAAAAGAATCCAGGCTTTTTATATTGTGAAAGTTCTCATCATTTAAAATTTTCCCTTTTATCTCCGGGTTTTGGGAAATTAGCGTTTTTAAAAGCTTTACCGCCTCACTCCCGTCATCAAGGAGCGCAAGGCAGCGCGCCCCGCTGTATAAGGCAATTTCATTTTTGGGGTTTTTTTCTAAAATAATTTTATATGTATCGTATGCCGCTTTTATTTTCCCCAATTCAAAAAACGAATCCGCCTTAACAAACAGGGCTTTCATATTTGAATTGTCTTCTTTTAAAATCTCATCAGCCAATGTTATGGCTTTTTCATATTGTTTGTTATTAAACTGCATAGTTAACTCATTAAAATCCTGTGCGAAGGCAAAAAGAGAATTAAATATAAGAAAGAAAGCCAAAGCATGGGAAATTAATTTTTTCAATTTATAACACCATCCTAATTTTTATGGTTTTTTTATTATTATATCACATAAAAGTTATTGATGTTTATAATTTCACAAAATATTTAATAATTGCAATATTTTTTCAATAATTAACATTTATTAGCCAAAATTTTTTACAAAAAAACAAAGCACCTTTTGGTGCTTTGTTTTTTATCTTTTCGGGTTGAAAGATTTTATCATGTTCATAAACTCAACCGATTCTTCAGGATAATTATATAACTAATCCGCGTTTACAATGGAAATAAAAGAAAAGGTTAGCAGAAAAGTTAAAAGAACACAAAATACTTTTTTCATTTTAACACCTACCACCATATATTTTTTCATATAAAATTATACCATTTAAAGATATATATGGCAATATGTTACTTTTTATTTGCAAAAAAAAGCGGGCTACAAAATGTTGCCCGCTTTTTTTTACTCTTCATCCCCGCTGTGCCCATCATGGTGATGGTCACTATTTTCACTAATTCCGCTAACAGGTTCTAATCCCTGGCGCTTGTAGTAGTCATCTATTGCGGCTTTGATTGCTTCCTCAGCTAAAACCGAGCAGTGGATTTTTACATCAGGAAGCCCTTCCAGAGCTTCCACTACGGCTTTATTTGTAAGCTTTAGCGCCTCATCGATGGTTTTTCCTTTTACAAGCTCCGTTGCCATTGAACTAGTTGCAATCGCGGCGCCGCAGCCAAATGTTTTAAATTTTACGTCTTTAATTATGTTGTCTTCAATTTTCATATACATTCTCATAATGTCCCCGCATTTTGCGTTTCCAACTTCGCCAACCGCGTTAGCGTCAGGGATTTCGCCGACATTTCGCGGGTTTGTAAAATGGTCCATAACTTTTTCTGAGTAAATCATGTCTTTCCCTCCTATCTCTTGTCATATAGCGGAGACATATCCCTGAGCCTTTGAACAACCGCAGGCAACACTTCCAAAAACTTGTCAACTTCTTCTTCAGTATTAAATTCTGACAGGGATATTCTCAAAGATCCATGGGCTGTTTCATGGTCAAGCCCTATTGCCAATAGCACATGGGACGGGTCAAGGGAGCCCGATGTGCACGCGGATCCGCTTGACGCGCAAATACCGTTCGCGTCAAGGAGCAACAGCAAGCCTTCCCCTTCAATATATTTAAAAGAAAAGTTTGCGTTGTTTGGAAGCCGCATGGTAGGATGCCCGTTTAGCCTGCAGTCGGGTACTCTTTCCAATACGCCTTTTATAACCTTGTCCCTTAACGCTGTAATTTTTTTTGATTTTTCTTCTATGTTAGAAGTGGCAAGCTCGATAGCTTTAGCCAATCCAACAATTCCGGCAACGTTTTCGGTGCTTGCCCTCTTTCCTCTTTCCTGCCCGCCGCCGTGGATAAGGTTGTCTATAACAACCCCTTTTCTAATGTATAGCGCGCCCACGCCTTTAGGGCCGTTAAATTTATGGGCAGAAAGGGAAAGCATATCAACGCCTAAATCTTTGACGTCAATAGGCAAAGCGCCAACCGCCTGAACCGCGTCTGTGTGGAAAAGGATTCCCTTTTCTCCCGCCATCTGCGCGATTTCCTTTATGGGCTGGATTGTGCCGATTTCATTGTTTGCAAACATAATAGTAATTAAAATAGTTTCATCGGTGATTGCTTTTTTAACGTCTTCTACCGACACTAAACCATATTCGTCGACAGGCAAATATGTTATTTGAAACCCCTGTTTTTCTAAATACTCACAGGTGTGAAGCACCGCATGGTGCTCAATGCTGGATGTTATAATATGATTTCCTTTTTTCCTGTTCCTGAAAGCCGCCCCTTTAATTGCCCAGTTGTCAGCCTCGCTTCCGGAACCTGTGAAGTAAATTTCACGGGGGTCAGCGTTTAGAGCCTTAGCAACGGTTTCCCTCGCGCGGATTAGCGCCATTTGCGCTTTTTGGCCATGTCTATATATGCTAGATGGATTGCCATATTCTTCGGTTAGATATGGCATCATTTCATCTAATACTTCTTTTTTTAAAAAAGTAGTTGCGGCATTGTCAAAATAAATCAAGAAATTGCCTCCCTATATAAGAATTCTGTAACGGATTGTTACAGTACTTTTATAATCTGCAAATATTATATCCCTATTCATCTAAAAATTCAATATAAAATATAAACAAAAACCGCTAAATAGCGGTTTTTGTTTATTGACAGAAAAAACGATTAAAAAAATAGGGATTTTTTAGAATAAGGGGCTGTATACTTTTTTCTTTAATATAGCGTCAATTTCCTGCGCGGTTTTGTTTTTGGCGTTTACCATTAAAATGCCAAAATTCCCGTCAAAAGAATGGTAGTTTGAGCTAAAGAGGTTTTGGGATATGTCTATGTTTTCATAAACTATGGCGTCAATGGGGTGGTCATACTCCAAATATGTCACCACGTCATAGCCCATATTCCTAAGCTGTTCCTTTAATTCATTCAATCCCTTTTGTACAGCAACAATCATCCAAATTCCCCTCTGTTTCTTTTTTATTGTATTATTGCTATACAAAGGGCAATTTTATTCATTGATAATAACCTTCATCGATTAGAAGGTTTTCTTTGTTATATGCGCTAACCGCAATTTTGTCGCACCTTTCGTTCATCTCGTGCCCGTTGTGGCCTTTTACCCATATAAGGTTTACCTCATGGTATTCATATAATTTTAAAAACCTCATCCAAAGGTCAACATTTAAAACGGGTTTGCCGTCGGATTTTCTCCAGTTTTTGCTGGCCCAGTTAAAAAGCCACTTTTGATTTATTGCGTCGGCTAAATATTTGGAATCAGTATATAAATTTACAATGCAGGGTTCTTTTAAAGCCTCAAGCCCTGCGATTGCCGCCATTAGTTCCATCCTGTTATTGGTTGTTTCTAAGTAGCCTTCGCTTATAACCTTTTCCCTTCCCATGTAGGATAAAATAGCGCAGTAACCGCCGCGGCCGGGGTTTCCGCTGCAAGCGCCGTCAGTATATAAATCCACCGTTTTTTTCATGTAATCACCTCGGAATATATTTTAACAAATATATTCCAATTAGTCGAGAAAATCTTCACCCTTAAACTCATTTATTAGTTTTTTAACCGCCCTTTTTTCAATACGGGAAACATAAGAACGTGAAATCCCAAGTTTTTTGGCAATTTCCCTCTGAGTTAAGGTGCAGCCGTTAGCTAGCCCGTATCTTAAAAGTAAAACCAGCTTTTCCCTGCCTTTTAAAAGTTGTGAAATTTTTTCATACAATTTTTTGATTTGAAAATTTAACTCAACGCTTTTTGACACATCAACGTATGAGCTTAATATATCCATTAGGCTGACTTCGTTTCCTTCGCCGTCAAAGCCGATGGGCTCCTGCAAGGACACTTCACTTTGCATTTTTTTTGAAGCCCTTAGGCACATAAGTATTTCATTTTCAATGCAGCGGGAAGCGTATGTCGCAAGCCGGGTGTTTTTTTCCGGGTCGAAAGTCGTTATTGCTTTAATTAATCCGATTGTGCCTATGGAAATTAAATCGTCGCAGTCATAGCCTGTGGATTGGTATTTTTTAACTATATGGGCAACTAATCGTAAATTCCTTTCTATTAAAATATTTTTAGCTTCCTGGTCCCCGTTTTTGTACCTTTCAAAGTATTCTTTTTCTTCCTGGGCAGAAAGTGGCTGGGGGAAAGCACTTGTGTTTGTGAGATGGCCAATGTAACCAAGACAATGCAAAATAATTTTGGCAAGAAGCAAAAGCACGACATGCACCTCCAATTTGCAGCAGAAAAAAAGTAATACTAATCTCAAAACAATTAGTATTACTATTTTATGCACGCAAATTTGAAAAGTGCATGTCAAATAGCATTATCTCTTATTTTTATGCGTAATTAAGAAAATAGACTTTTTTAAAAGATTTTTTTCATATGTATTCATACCCATTAAATACATTATAAAAACAAAAACACAAACATATAAAATACCATCAATAATTAAATATTTAAAACCATTAACAGGCAATAATAATGTAATTACATATCCTATAACTGTTGAAGTGATTAATGCTGGAAATAAATAAATAATTTCCTTCCAAAAATATTTCATATCAAGCTTCAATTTATTATGATAATACCAATTCATAAGAAAAATATTTCCTACTATAACAGCTAAAGCATTTCCTGCCGCAGCACCAATAATATCAAACTTTTTGATCAAAAAAATATTAATTATTACATTAAAAATAGCAACTGTAAAATACATTCTTGAGCGAAATTTATGCATATTTTTAGCTTTTTGAATTTCAATGCCAATATTTTGTATAAGTGAGAATGTGATAGGAAAAATTAAAAGCAAAACAATGATATAAGCGTCTTCATAACCTTTTCCTGCCCACATATTAATAAATGGCCTGCCTAAAATCAAAAAACCGCTTAAAACTAAAGTAAGCAGAATAAATTGAACACGGCTTACCCGGGTAAAGAAAAACGTAATTTCTTTGTTGCTTTCACCCTTTTCAACCATTTGGTTAATTCTTGGTGAAAAGAGATTTGTCATGGTGGCTGAGATTGACATATAATGGGAATATAATTGTGCCGCTATGCCATACACTGCAACGCTTGCTGCACCTTTTATCCTCACAATAAGAAACTGGTTAGCATTTAAATTTATTTGATCAACTATTAAATTAAAGAAGATGTATGAAGAAAAAATTATTATTTCTTTCATTAAACCCAAGTCAAAATTTTTAAAGCAAAATTTCATGTCAAGTTTTTTAAAACAATAAACAATCATTGACATTTCATACATAATATTTAATAGTGTGGCTGCAATAACCATTCCAATTGAACGAAAACCTAAAAACAAAACACCAGTCTTTAACAACGGATTTATTGTTGTTTTTACAAGCATTATAGTTTTTTGAAATATATATCTTTCATTTGCTGTTACATGAAGATTAAATACTGTCGTCAAAAAAGTCAATGACATATTAAAAACCAAAATGGCCATTAAAACTGCTGCTTTGTCTATCTCATCCTTAGTTAGCTTATTTCCAAAAACTGTTGAGGCATTAAATACAATTAATAATCCAATTATTAATGCTATAAGTCCGATCAATGAAAATACAATAAAAAATAATCCGTTTAATTTATCGACTCTTTCTTCGTCGCCCCTTACTTTATATCGTGAATAATATTTAATATAAGCACTGTTAAAACCAAAATTTAAAATGTTAAAATAACTAACTGTAGAAACGACCAAATTATATAAACCATATTCATTCTTCCCAAGAGTTCTTAATATAATTGGAGTAAATAACATTGACAATGCAAAGCTAACAAATATGGTTATGTATGATAAAATCGCTCCTATCTTTATTTGACTTGCTTTCATTTATTAAATTCTCTCCCCGGATTTTACGATATATCGTTTAATCTATTAAATTCTTCAAGTATTTTAATGATTTTTCTTTTTCTTTTTCCAAAATTTTATTAATCTCTTTATAATCGATATCATCAAAACTTAAATTATCCTTATAGTTTATACACTTTGATCTTAAATTTAGCAAATCTGCAAGAGTTTCAAGCTTAGAGTTATTATTATTAGAACTTGTATCCAAAGCATAAAAAAAGTCTTTTTCATATATCAAAGAAAAGCAAAAACCATTATATGATGTTGTAACAACACAACTTGCATTTTTTACATAGCCTATAAACTCATTTGGCGATATTCCGCAAATATTATGCATACCTTTTTTTATACGATGAGAAGTCCTTAAATAAATAATATCGCAATTTTTCTCCTTGGCAAGTTTTTTTGAAAATTCAAAAATCCCAGGCGCAGGGGCAATAGTATAGACAAAAATATAAGGTTTTTTATAAAGAGGGGTTTTGGCTATCATATCCCAACGTTTTTTATCAATAAGCAAGGTGGGATCCAGCACAATTTCCGCATTTTTCCCTGTTAAATCTGAAATTATATTTTTTGCGCTATTTTCACGAACAGATAAATATTTAAAATCATTGAGCATATTTTTAATATTTTCTTTGAACTCATCAGGAACTTTTGAAAACCCAAAGCTTGCAGCATACGACATTTTTTTATTTGTATTATTCACAAAATTCAAAAAATAAGTGTAATCCTCACCGTTTAAATATAAATTCCAAATTTGATCACTTCCGCAAATAATTAAATCATATTTGTCGTTTGTTCGACTTATTAAATCGTAATTGTATTTATCTTTGCTAATGGTTAAATATATTTTTTTAAACTCCTGAAAGTTTTTATCCATTTTCCTGTTTTGCCCATATGTAATTAGCCACTTGACAAATTCTCGGGCGTTTGATAAGGGTATTTTTTTGTAATTGTATACATTTTCCAATTTCTCACATCTATAATCTATGATTTCACATTCTACACCAAAAGTTTTTATAGTTTCACAAAGAGCATAACTTTGTAAAACAGCACCATAATTTCTTGCATTATGGTATGTAAGAATACCTACTTTCACAGTTTTACCTCCGCTTTATCAAATAAATAATATCTTGCGTATGATTTGGATATAGCTACACATATCATGTATGGAACAAAAAAGTATGTATTATACAGCGGGTTTTCGACAAAACCATATGCAAAAAAGAACACTTGAAGGTAATTTGAGATCAATAAATTTCTTTTAATTGTATCAGAAACATCATTTAGTTTCACAATATTTTTTATATAATACGTGCTTTTAAGAAAAGAATAAATAAATGTTATATAGAAAAGTATTGCACCAAATATGCCAACTTCAGCTAAAAGCTGTAAATATATATTGTGTGTCCCATCGTTTAATATGGTATGAATAGTATTTATACCTGTCCCCCAGACCAAATTGTTTTTAAATATTTCAAAAGTGTCCAGCCATAGCATATATCTACCGTTAGAAATATCATTAACACTTTTTAAAATATTATTTTTTTTAAATATAATCTGTGTTTCAGGAATTTTATTCATTATAAAAATACCTGTCCCAATAATGAATAACGTAATAAATAAAGATGACAAGAGTTTTCTTCTTCCAAATCTATTAGTAATAAATAAAATTATATATATGATTATTGCATTAATTAAAAATGCTGACCTTTTCGCTGTTAACAAAACAGCCACAATGGATAAAGTAAGAAAAATCAAATTTAATATTTTGTTTTTTCTTAAAGTAAATACATTTGAAAAAAAAATTGCTATACCAACTGTAGCAAAAAAGGCATTAACGCTGGTTTGTTCTGTAATACCCGCGTATGCTCCACGGCTAAAAAGTAAAAAATTTGATAAATATCTTTCCTCATTTAAAATTGCTTTTGCTATGGTACTCATGATATCAGGAAATGGTACAAATAAAACCGTGGCAATAACATGAATAAGCGACGCCACCAAGAAATAGTGTACCAACTTGTCTTGCCAATTGTTTGCATGCTCAAAGATGATTTTAATAACCAAAGTTAAGGCAATCATAAAAATAAATCCAAGTGATTCTTGATAATCAACAGAATGAATCAACGAAAATATCGATACAATTAAACATATGATCCATAAGGAATTTTCAGTGTCCAAAGAAAAAGGAGATCTTAGATATGTAAAAGCCGTAATTAAAAAAGCCCAAAAAAGAACAATGTATAAATTTCCTATTAAGTATCCAAAAAAAACAAGCACTGTTAAAAAAAGCAGCGATAAGTTTTTAAAAAAACTAGTCTCCAAATTCATGTTGCCCGAGTCTTTTTCAAAGATTGTGTAAACCTCCAAATTGGTGTAAAATAAAAACATTGATTTGGAGGTTTTATTATGCCAAGAAGAAAAATGAGTCCAGAAGAAATAGTAAGGAAGGAAAAGCTGCGTGAGCTAATGAGTCAGTTTGATATCAAGAATTTTTCCGATATTAACGCTCTATTCAAGGAAATGGTGGGAGATATTCTTGAGAACGGCTTGGAGGCAGAACTTGAAGATGAGTTAGGCTACAGTAAGTATGACTACCGTAACAAAGAAACAGACAACAGCCGAAACGGTTACAGTCAAAAGCATTTAAAAACCAGCTTTGGGGACGTGGATATAAATGTACCACGTGACCGCAAGGGAGAATTTGAACCACAGCTTGTAAAAAAGCATCAAACTACTTTAACTGGTGATATTGAAGAAAAAATATTGTCCATGTATGCTAAAGGTATGAGCACAAACGATATTGATGCACATATACGTGAAATCTATGGTATAGAAGTATCAGATAGCACGATAAGCAGGATAACCGACAAAATAATTCCCGTTGTAAAGGAGTGGCAGCAGCGGCCACTTGAAGAAATTTATGCAGTAGTCTTTATGGATGCGATACATTATCACGTCCGTAGTGAAGGGCAAATAGTGAAAAAGGCAGTATATATAGCAATTGGAATTAATATGTCCGGCATAAAAGAAGTTTTAGGCATGTGGATTGGAGAAAATGAAAGTGCAAAATATTGGCTATCGATATTAAATGGGCTTAAAAATCGTGGAGTGGAGGATATTTTAATTGCTTGCGTAGATGGGCTAACGGGATTTGACAATGCCATAGAGGCTGTATATCCAAAAACAGAAATTCAGCAGTGTATCATTCATCAAATACGAAACAGCACAAAATATGTTTCCTACAAGGATATAAAGGCGCTCATGGCGGATTTAAAGCGGGTTTATGCAGCAGTAGATGAGGAAACGGCACTTTATGAACTGGAGGTATTTGAGGAAAAATGGGGTTCGAAATACCCAAAAATAGCACAGTCATGGAAAGCGAACTGGGCCAGATTATGCACCTATTTTAAATACCCGCCAGAGGTTCGGACGCTGATTTATACCACCAATGCGATAGAAGGTTTTAACCGTCAACTCAGGAAAGTTACTAAGTCAAAATCTGTGTTTCCAACAGATGACAGCCTGCTGAAAATGCTGTATTTAGCAATGATTGATATTACGAAAAAATGGACAGGGAAACGCCGTGATTGGGGGATTATTCATTCCCAGCTGGAAGTATTTTTTGCTGACCGGCTGGAAGGATAACACAAAACCCTTGCCCGGTCAAGGGTAAATAAACGGCTTCGCCGCCCTTGACCGGCTCCCGCTTTTGTGTTATATTGTAACCAAGGCGGGTTAAGCCTTAATTTGGCTAACCCGCCCCAAAAAAATTTTATTGCACCAAATTAGGAGTTTACACAAAATATGAAACAGAGCCGCAAATAAATATAGCATATCCTGGAATAATTGTGACAGGCTCGTCAATACCTCTCCTTATTTCATTTACGCCAACCGGATTTATTAATTGTTTTTTATTTTTTTCATACCGTTAAATATTTTCATAAAAAGCACCTTCTCGGACGAATCAAATGAAAAGCTCTAATAATTACCACTGCAAAGCCAAGCAAATTTATTTTCTTTATAATTGATTTACATCACCACTAACTTAGTGTTTTACTAAACCCATTTTGAATAATATTCGCTTTAAAAAACTAATTATATTTTTTCTAACTCTTATATATAATTTATCAATACAGTATTTCATTATTAGTTTATCAAAATTCATGCACCCTAAATTATGGAAAAAATCTTTTCTATTAGGATTCTTTTTAACTGATTTTACTGCCGCAGAATTATATTTGACTGCTTTATATATATCGACCTCTTTAAAAAACATTTCATTTGATATACTATTAAATACTTCTTTTCCTCTGTTGCTGTTTATTATAACGAGCGAGGTTCCCATATCATCGTCCATTTCAGGCATTATTCTTTGAATTCCCCAATAATCCGCAAGCGTAATATCGCTTTGTCGGTTTAATCCTTTAAATTTACATTCATAACATGACGATCTTAAACATATTTTCTTTAAAAAAGCTATCATATATAAGTCTTTGTATAAGGTTTGCCGATACATTGCACCGTCTTTAAATATAAATTCTACAGAATATTTTTTCCACCCCTCATTCTTTCTCCTAAAAGAAATTGCCTTAACTGAAGAATTTGATTTGTCTTCACGAAACTTAATATATTTTTCCCATACTGTCGGTGAAGGCACCCCATGGCAAATAATATCGATAGATAATAAATTATCATATGACTGTTCTAAATATGATTTTAAACCACTAATTTGGCAAGGAGTGCCGGAAAACAGTACTTTTTTTCCCTGTTTTAGAAACTCTTCTGCCTGCCGATATGTAGTTCCAATCTTGCTTTGAACATATTTGGAGCCTCTCAATTGCCAAAGGTTTTCTTTGGAATCAATATACCTGTGTTCTACTTCAAACTTATCATTAAAAGCGGCACCAAAGACTATTCCCCCTTCGGAAATCACTTTTTCAGCCAACAATGAAAAAACCCCTCCGGAAGAGCTTTCTAATCTTATTTCTTCGTCTTTATTAACACAAGAATAAGCAATAGGATTGTTTTCTTCTGCTTCTGTCTTATTAATTATCGGGCAGACACCAATGCACTTACCACATTTTATGCATAGGCTGTATTCAACAGCAGGGTATAAGAAGCCTTCATTATCTGCTTTCATAGCAATGCAATTTTCAGGGCAGATATTAAAGCAAGCGGCACAACCCATACAGTCTTTGTTTTGTTGAATCTTATTATCAATCATATTATTATAATCACCTATCTTCATCGCCTAACAACAAAACTTATTATTCTTTTTGCAGGCTTGGCAATTAATTCTTTTTCATATTGGTTCAATCCGGCAAACCACATTGAAGCTATAAATATGATAACATATATCATGCCAAACATTAATAAATTAGTAAAGCGATACAAATTAATAAATCTATTTATCAAAACACCTGCAAAAGCGGGAAATATGAGAGCAGGAATAAAACCAATTACTTGTTTCCAAAAAAACTTCATATCTAAGCCAACCTTGATATGATAGTAGCAATTCATAATTATACCATTTCCAATAAGAATTGAAACCGCCGTGCCAACAGCCGCCCCAACGCCACCATATATTTTCGCTAACGGAACAGATAATACTAAGTTCACAAGTGCTATACCAAAATATAACCAAGATCTAAATTGATGCATATTTTTTGCGCGCTGTATTTCTATTCCAATATTTTGAATCAATGGCACTGTCACTGGTACTATTAATAATAAAGCTAATTGATAAGAAGCATCATAGTTCTTCCCTGCCCATATGTTAATAAACGGTCTCCCGAAAAATATTAATCCGCTTGATATCAAAGATAGAATTATAAATTGAATTCTGCCGATTCTTGTAAATAAATCTGTTAATTCATTATTGTTGTCTGGATTGCTTGCTAACCTGTGCACCCTCGGTATAAACACACTTGATATTGCTGCAGCAATGGATATGTAATAAATGTTCAACTCGGACGCTAAACCGTATTCGGCTACAGATACAGTACCTCGAAACCTTCCCAAAATATATTTATCTATATTCCAATTAATTTGGTCGGTTAGCAAGTTTATAAAAACGAAAGATGAAAATACCGTCATTTCCCTCATTAACCTAAAATCATAATTAGCAAAAGAAAAGCTCATTTTAAGTTTTCTTATACAATAAATTGCATTAACGACTTCAACCAATGCATTAATAATCGTTGTAACAATTACCATTCCGACCGAACCGAATCCCATTAATAAAACAGGAAGCACAACGAAGGGATTAATCACAATTTTAATCATCTGAACAATTTTTTGAAATATAAATTTTTCGTTTGCTGTAATATGGGAACTAAATACAATATTCGGGAAAGATATTGCCAAATTTATAACTAAAATCATCATCAGTATTTTTGCTTTCGACAATTCAACAACGGTTAATTTAGAACCGAAAATAAGTTCAGAGTTCAAAGTCAGTATTGTGCCGGCAATTACAGCAATCAAGCCTATAACAGAAAATATTATTAAAAACATACCGTTCAAGGCAGCTATTTTTTCTTTATCTTCTTTAACTTTATATCTTGAATAGTAGCGCATGTAAGCACTGCCGAAGCCAAAGTTTAATACTCCTAAATATGCTACGACAGATGACACAAGATTATATAGCCCATATTCACTTTGCCCCAGAAGTCTTAGCATTAAAGGGGTATAAAGAATGGACACTAAATACCCTAGTCCCATAGATACATATGACAAAATTGCTCCTGCTTTAAGTTGGTTAATATTTTTTAACTTTAACATTAAATACTTCCTCACAATATGCTAACAATAAATTGTATTTCCGTTGATTTTAATAATATCGGCTTATAGTTTTATCTAAATCTACACTTTTTAAGATTTCATATAACGAATGCTCTACACTTATCTGTTGTGATGTTTCAAACACTGTTTTTATCCGTTCTCTCCTTGTAAATAAAACATCAAACCACCTTACCACCCAAAAAAACGGCAAAAGCAATGGCACTTTGCTTAATATGGAATACATATTTTTCATTTTTTCCATGGGTGGAAAAACCCGGTATTGCAAATAGCTGATTTTGGAAGTGTATTTGCTGCTGCTGTGGTATTTCGTCGAAACCGCAATCTTTGCTGAACCGTATGTACTGCATGATACTATAAAACCTGCTATTCTATCTGTTTCCTCATCGCCCTCAATATTACCAAATAAAACATTTGCCGTCTTCTGAATTACCGCATGGAATTTACAAAGACCTAATTTTTGCAGTTCTTTTTTTATATACTCACGATTTAACTCATATCTTTTGTCATATAGATAAATGTCCAATAACGCTCTGATTCCACCGCCGCCATTTAAAAAATGCTTAACAAAATGCAGCAACAAATATATATAATGATCTTCAGGTGAGAAATCGAAACGAAAGCCGTTTTTGTTTATAAGTTTATTCCAAATATTGCGATAGTATTTTTTCAAAAACTCGTTTGGAGGGGTTAATGCATAATGAAACTCAAATAAAACATTGTCTTTGCAATAAACATAATGGTTTTCTCCCTTTTCAACAAAAATAAGGTTATATTTTTTAGCGATTTCCTTTATTGTTTCTAATCTTTTTTTGTCGAAAAATATATCTATATCACACGATGTTCGCATTTCCTCCATTGGATATATGTTGTATATAACAATTCCTTTCAAAGGCATATATTTTACATGGTTATTTTCCAGTTCGGCAAATACTTGTTGTGCCCAATATTGTTGGTTTGTATGTCGGCATATAATAGAATAGTATTCGCCTTTTAACGAATTCATGAAGTCATTTGGTGCTTCCAATGAATTCAATCTTATCGCGCTATATAATATTGGAATGACACTGTGTTTTCGTGATAATATATAGACTTCATCCCAGTCGATACGGTGAGGAAAAACAGTTTTTTCTTGATTAACGGCCGATTTGATTAAATTAATAAAGTCTAATTGCCCTTGCGTCATATATGTTCACCTCATTTATAAACACTTAAGTCTTTTATCTCAATATCATGACAACCAGTATTGGTTTTAAAAACTATTCCATAATATTTCTTGTTTTTGGTGACGGTCTTAATATGTGTTTTCCAACTTATCCTCTGACTTTATTATATTTTCTTCGATAAAATCAACAGATTCTTTTTTGATAGTATCTAAAAATGTGCTTTGCTTTGCATAATCAATATCATTTAGTGATTCTATATAACTTAAAGAATACTTACTATCTGTATCACAAAAACAATCCGTTGCGCCTGCCAAATTCAAAAAACTATATATTCTTGAGTTTGTTCTTCCCTCTTTACGTGAAAAAACATAAAACTTTCTCTTAAAAATATAGGAGAACACTGTAGTATGAAAGCTATCAGTCATAACCGCATCAGAGTTTTTAACCAATGCTAAATAATCAGCCGGAGATACATCCGATAATATGTAGTCACCAAAGTTTTCATCCGCTTTATTGGCTCTTTTCTGAAGATATGGCAAAGTAACAATTTTAACATTCCGGCGTTTTGCATAATCTTTTGCAACAGTTCTCAATCTTTCGTCATAACTTAAAAAATAGCAGAATAAATACTTCTCTTTGATGTTTATATCGGAAACAATTTCCTCCCATTCATGTTGAGTTAGCAACAATGTAGGATCAACTACCCAATGTATTTTTTTATCTGTCAAAGGCTGCAATAGCATTTGCGCCTCTTGCTCACGAACTGAAATTGCATCAAAAGAACTCAAAGCGTCTTTAAATACCTTCTTTGAATACGACGATAGTCTGTCTTGCGCTATGCTTGCCGCATATGAAATTCTCTTTTTGCCCTCAATTACGAATTTTAATAGATAAGGCGAGCTTTCGGTAACCTCATTCCATACCTGATCACTGCCAACTATGATAGTATCATAAGAATCAACGCATTCATTTATAGTAGTTGTATCGTAAACTTTATGTGAACTGGGAACATACTTTTTACAAAAATCATCAAAAGCCTTTCCTCTAATTTCTAATATGCTATGCAAATCAGCTTTGTTGCTTGCCGATAATGACATAATAGCTTGACTTATACGCCTTGTTACTTTTTCATATATAATACTTGGAGAAAGAAAAAGCAGTCTTTTGTAATTCCCCTTGGTTTTGCTATGTTTGTAATTAATTTGCTCAGCGTTTACGCCCCTGTCTGTTAAATATTTAGTCAATGCATAAGCCTGTAAACAACCGCCATAATTGCGAGTTTTATAGAACATAGTCAATATACCAACTTTTCCCATATCAAAACCCTTCTCTTCCCGATATTTTTTCTTGGAGAAAAACAATTATTAAGTCACATTTCTAAGTATATGTTTTCAAGTATCTCTTTTTGCTTTCGTATATCGTAAGCTTCAAAGCCACTAATATCCATTCTTCTGTGTTGGTTGCTATTGTTTTGCAATATCGTTGCTGCCCATTCTTTAGGTCCGGCTGAAAGCGGTAAGAAATATGCTAAATCCGTGCATTTCACAGCATTTGGAACTGACGTTGATGCGAATGACGGCAGCCCTGTAGTCTGTGCTTCGACCATGACCAAACCAAATCCTTCAAATACTGACGGAAATACAAATACGTCCATCGCCATCATCAGACGGTTAACATCTTTTCTTATACCCAAAAACTTAACTTTATCTGTCAAGCCAAGTTTTTCTACTTTATACATAACATCTGATTTTGTCGAGCCTGATGCTGTTCCCTCGCCGCCTACAAGTATAAGAACGGAATCGGGAATTATTTTGCATATTTCTTTAAAAACATCAATTAAAAATAAATGGTTTTTTAAAGGTACAAATCCCCCTACATGGCCGACAACAAAATATTCCTTAATACCAAGATCTTCTCTTACTGCATGACGGATTTTCTCGTCAAAAATATATTTATTACAATCTATAGCATTTCTGATAACAGCAACTGTCCCTTTATAGACTGCTTTTTTACCAAACATGAATATCGCCGATTCTTCGGAGCAAGCCAATCGGCAGGTTGCGAGACGTCTGGCCTGTTTTACCAAATAATAATTTCGAATTTTTCTTAAAAATCCTATTCCATACCCAGTACTATGACTATGAACAATTATGTTTTCAACGCCATATTTTTTAGCAGTTTTTGCGAATATTGCAGCCGCAAAGAGGACATGACAATGGATTGCCGTATAGTCACCTTTATGCTTGCGGAAAAAATCTTCCCTTTCTTTAATAAAGCTCGGATTTGTCGATGGCTCTGACATTTTATAATATTTGCCGCCGAGCTGCGTTATTTCATCTTTAAAATCATCTTCAACCTCTTTAAAATACAAAAAATCAAATTGTATTCTTGTGCGGTCAATCGTTCTGTAATAATTCATTATAAAATTGCAAAGACCGCCCCCCCGTGTAAGAGCGTGAACAATATGCAGAACTTTTATCACATTATGTCCCCCTAAAAGTTTTCTTGCCAAAAAAATGTGTATGGATATGTGCTCTGCCATTCCGGTCTGTAAGTGTAGATTATTATGCTGTATAATATAAATACGATGCAAGTTGCTATAGTAATAATCCTTCTGGTCCCGATATCCATGGTCTTCAGCATATTAGGAAAGTACACAATAATCGGAACAGAAAAAATATACTTAAATCGGTTTAGTATCGTTCCCTGCAGTGCCAAAAACAGCATTATAATACCCATCCATACGGCAATCTCGTGCACATAATTGACATTTTGGCTTGGCATCGAACCGTTTTGACTAATATCATCAGAAATATCAGACGGCTGTTCTCTGCCGAACACCTTCGCACATACAAACAAGATAAGCCATAGCGCCAGCATCAGGAAAACCCCCAGCTTTGGCTCGATACTATATGACCCTCCTTCGCCTTCCAAGTATTTTAAATACTGTGGAAATAACCTGCCTGCAATCGGAAGAATCAGTCTAAAGCTTACATATATAAATACAGCTATTGCAGTACTCGAAATATAGAAAAATGCTCCTCTTTTTTTTGATGTTAAAGGGTAAAATATCAAAAACAGAATTGTACTTGTGTGAATTGTTGACGCAATGAATACAAGCAGCAAAAACCTCCATAGCTTTCGGCTTATCAAGTAGTCGTATGAAAACAGCAGCACTGCTATTGCCACAATTTGCCGTACCCCTGTTAAGGTAAGGTCAAAGAATTGCAGCGTCAAAAACATAAGAACACTCATCCAAGCATTTATTGAGTACTTATAAATGAATCTGCCAAATGAAAATGCGGTAAACGCACCGGTAACTATAAACAATATCTGTGGGTTATCAGATATTAAGCTTAATACCCAGTTTAGATAAATATACCCTTTTTCATACCTTGAACTTTCAATGAACGTTTGCAAATTACTTGTTTTTCGCACTACATTGAATATATCTATGTATCTATCCGTATCGTTTCCGACGGTTTCGCCACGAAACATCATTAGTATGCCAAATATACCAAACATGATGAAAAGATAAAACTTTTCACCATTTCTTAAGTTGGAGCATAATGCATATACAAAAAACACCAAAAAAACGAGAAAGTAAAAAAGCCACATATTGTTGCCTCCACTATCTATTGCAAATTAATTATCGTTCATTATGCAGAATCCTTGATACTAAACCTGTAATTCTGAATTTATATAACAAAGGAACAATTATATCCCTTTTTAGTTTTGATTTTCCTTTTACCTGACCGTATTTTGCAAGAATGACTTCTATTCCGCATTTTTTATAGTCATCAATAAAACCGACTCGTTTAGAATGAGCCTTTGTAGGTTCCTTTAAAACCTGCTGCATAATATCGCCTTTGCCGAACTCGTAAAAATCCGTTTTACCCCGAAGTTTCTCTTTCAGCAGTTCACCTTTGGTCGTATTGACCAATACGGCAGACACACCTGTATTGTTATCCAGCCTCGGTGCGACACGCTCTATACCCCAAAAATCACCAATCGAAATATCCCCCACTCTTTCGAGGCTCATATAATGGCATTGATAACAAGAATCTCTGAACGATAAATTTTGCTCATAAATTCTTAACATTGATGCACGGGTATTACAAAAATCCGAAATGTCTTTTTTTTCAGTAGTCACCTTTAAATACTTGTTTCGCCAACCTTTAGCTTTGTCCCTAAAAGAAATGAACGTTATCTTTTCATTGAAATTGCTTTCTAAAAATCGCAAGTACTCATTCCACATTTTGGGGCTTAATACACCATGACAAAACAAATCAACAACATAAAGATTACTGTCATCCAAATGCTTTTGAAAAACATATTCCTTAACAGCAGCACACTGACATGGTGTTCCGACAAAGAGAACGCTGATATTACTTGATAAATCGTTAATTACGGAATCATAAATATCAAATATACTGCTTTGAGTATATTTTGTGCCCATAATATTAGGTAACTCCTCGGACACACAAGCCCTTTCATGCGATATTGCAAATCCCTTCTGATATGCCGCGCCGTAAACAGTGCCGCCGTTTTTTACGAAGTCATCTGCAATAGCGTGAAATATTCCTCCGGAACCGCTTTTTTTCACTATATCTTTATTTTTGTTTATTGCGGCGAAATACCCTTGCTTATCAGAACAATTTTTTCTCGTGACAATGGATGAGCAGGTTTGTTCACACTTTCCGCAGCTTATGCATTTTTCTTCTATTATTTCAGGATGTAGAAACCCTAAATCATCGTGAACGGTTTCTATCGCGTCACATGGACACACTTTTTTGCAAGCCAAACAGCCTGTGCATTGTGACGGGTCAACAATACCGTTTGAAGTTAAGCTTTCAAAATGCTCCAGAATTTCCTTGAGCTTTTTTACGCTTTTTACACGTAATTCCTCAAGCAATGCTTCAACGGCAGAATAATCAATATCTTTTAAATTATGCACATCCGTTGAAGTGCTGACAATTCTATCTTTAATATTCAGCACCGTTAACAGATTGTCGATTCGTTCACCCAGCTGGGATATTTTAACGGCAAATTGCTTGTGGAATATCACAGAAAAAGCACATCCGTGAAAAGAGTCCGTTATTATATACTCGGCATTCTTGAATAAACCGAGCCATTCCATCGGACCGATAGCAGGCTGAGGCTTGCACTTAATAAGTCCGTATGGAAACGGTACGTATATCACTTTTAAATTTTTTGCTTTTGCAACCTCGCTTACCAGCTTTACAAAGGACCCCGAAGGCACCATTTGATATGCTAACAGATACTTCTTTTTTTGATGAGGCTCCTTCACTATGCTATCCCATTCATTTGCGGACAATAACAAGGAAGGATCGCAAACCATATCGGCTTTCTTCCCCGTAAGACTGTATATTAAATCTACTCCGGATTTCTCCCGGCAGGTCAAAACCGCAAAGTCATTTAATAAGCTTTTATAACGCTCCTTATGTGCTTCCTTAATCTTTGAGCTTCCGAAGCTTGCTGCAAAACTCGTCCGTTTTCTCTTGTCAAAAACAAATGACAAAAAGAAATTAGCATCTAATCCTGTTATATCAGCATTCCAAATATTGTCGCTTCCCGCAATATAACCGTCATATGATGCTCCGAGTTGTGAAATGTTTTTTTCCGTCACTGTTTTGGACATATTTAATAGCCGACGGAATTCTTTGAATTTTTTTGCTCTGGGCAAACGGGTTGCCGCTCCGATTATGCCTGTTATGTATCTTTTAATACCTTTGGCCTTTAAAGCGTGAAGACCAAACGGGTTTTTGGAAATCTCATATATGTAATCAATAACTTCGGTTTCCACACCCAAATCAATCAATTTTTTTTGGAGTGCGTAGCATTGAAGCATCGCCCCGTAATTGTCATGCCTTTGGTATGTTAATGTCGCAATCTCCATTAGCCTTCTCCTTATTACCTATATTTTCAAAATGCCTTAATATTGACATTAAAGTTTCTTTGCCTGCTTTTCTATATGCGTCTATACGCTTTCTGACATCGGTATAATCCATTTCTGGAAGTGCGACCGCTTCTTCTGATGTACTTACAATGCGATTCTCAATACCAAGCATCTTAGTCAGGTTATTAATTCTTTCACCAAGCTGGGAAATTTTTATAATCAAGTTTCTTTCGTATATGCTGGCAAACACGCAGCCGTGAAATGAGTCTGTTAATATATATGACGCGTTTTTTACATAACCCAGCCACTCACAAGGCCCAATATGCGGCTTCATAGAACATTTGCATAATCCATAAGGAAAAGGTACATAAACGATTGCTAAATTCTTTCGCTTTGCAAAATCACGTGCAAATCTCACAAATGAATATGACGGTGACATTTGATAGACAAGAACATACTTTCTGCGAGTTTTAGGCTCTATGGCTAATTTGTCCCAATCACTTGCGTTTAAAAAAAATGTCGGATCACAAGCATCAGTTGCAGTTTTTCCCACAATTCTTTCTATATCTGATGCAAGGGATTTTTCTCTAAGTGTGATAATGGGAAAGCTATTTAGATAGCTTTTGAAGATTTCATGCTCCACTTTAGGAACCTCGGAAAATCCCATGCTTGCCGCATAGCTGGCCTTTTTCTGATTATCTTTTACAAAATCCAAAAAATAATTGACATCCAGCCCCGTAAGTCTGGAATTCCACACATTATCGCTGCCGACAATATAACCGTCATAACAATTGCCCAAGGTATGAATATTTCTATTGTCAACCTTTTTGGTCATAATCAGCTTTTCTTTTCTGAACTTTATAAATGCCCGTTTTTTTGGCAATCGGCTTATTACCCCAATGCAGCTTGTTATATACTTTTTCAGCCCTTTTACTTTAAAAGAACTGAAACCAAAAGTGCGATCAGCGGCATCACATATATAATCGATGATTTCATTATCAAAGCCGTTATTGATAATTGTAGTTTGCAAGGCATAGCATTGAAGCATTGCGCCAATGTTATCGTGCCTTTGAAAGGTTAATGTTGCTATTTTCATTACCATTTCACCTCGAGAACAAGAATCTTTACTCAACTGGTTTTATTTAAACAAATGCTTCTTAAATGTTTTGAACGACTTTACTGTCCTGACAAAATCATCCTTATTTGTAAGGCATTCGCCAATCTTCATAAGTATATATTTCGGACGCAGGTAGAATTTCTTTCTTGCATAATCACAGAACTCCACAAGCTCCTGAGCCGATACTTCAGAAGTTGAAAGAACGCAGTTGTGCATTCCGTCCGGCGTTACCCATTCGTCATATTGTTTCGCTGTTATATAACTATTGCTTTTTGCCCAATCATAAGCTTCCGTCCCCGGATAAACTATCAGCGGAAAAAACTGAACGGTGTCAAGACGAAGCTTTTTACTGAATTCGAGCGTTTCACGCATGGTTTCCTTTGTTTCGCCCGGATTGCCAACCATAAAGCAACCGTGAACACGCATTCCAGCTTTCTTAGCGGCAACATTAAATGCGAGAGATTGTTCGATAGTTATGCCCTTTTTCATGCCATCAAGAACCTTTTGACTGCCGCTTTCAAATCCAACAACGACCAATCTGCAACCGGCTTTTTTCATTAAACGCATTGTTTCATATGTAAGAGTTACTCTGCATTGAACTACCCACTTGAGTCTGCTTTTGTTTTCAATCATCAGCCTGCAGAATTCCTGCACATTTTTCTGATCTACGGCAAAATTATCATCGTCAATCAGAATTTCTTTGACTTCGGGAAATTCATTTTCGATATATTTAATTTCATCGTACAAATTTTGTGCGCTCCTTTTCCTATATGCTTTTCCGAACATAACCTGTGAATACATGCAATAGAAGCATTTTGAAGGGCAGCCGCGGCTTGAAAAAATGCTTACGGTAGGATAGCTGACATGTGCATAGAAATAATCCTTAATATCAAGGTGTTTTTTATACACCTCGCTGACAAACGGCAGTTCATCAAGGTTATGGATATATTCCCTGTCGGCATTTTCCACAAGGCCTTCATCTGTTTTATAGCTTATCCCTTTTACATCTGCAATGCTTATCTTTCCTTCTATTGCTTGAGCAAGCTCGGGAAGAGTATAGTCATATTCATGACGAGCAATAAAATCAATATAATGGTGCTTTGGAATAATCTCCGTCACACAAGCGGTGGCATGAGTTCCCACAAGACATATTTTTGTTTCCGGCAGCTCTTTTTTTATCATCTCGGCAAATCTCAAATCACTGTTAATGCTTGCTGTTGAAGTATCAATTACTGTAAGCTCAGGTTTAAAAACACGAACTTCCTTAAGTGTCTCTTCGTTGGTATAGCACTTCGCAGGAGCATCAATCAATTTAATCTCGTGGCCTGCGCGGTCAAGAACTCCCGTCGCATAAGAAAGCCAAAGCGGAAAATATATGGTCCCGCTTTTAGTTACAGCCGGACTTCTTGAGCTTTTTGAATATTTATTTAAAAACGGAGGATTAAGCATTAAAATTTTCATCGACATATTTCCTTTCATCTTTCTAAGATACTGTCTTTAACTATACTTTTTTAAAGCATTCAGCGCATAACATAAAAAATAATAACTGCTTTTGTACATGGGCAGCTTATAATAATTCCTGTAAGTATTCCACTGCCTTTTAATAACTTTTCTCTTGTTGCTCGTCAGTGAATAGTTGCTGATTCTATACAATGACAAGGTTTCGTTCAGCGCATACGCCACATATCCGCGCTTTAGAATCTCCTGCCATGTGCACTGGTCTTCAGTATGATTTAAAAGCGGCATATGAAAGTCGCCAACCATTTTTCTGTTTACCATAACAGTCAGGCAAGCGATAGCAGTGTTTTTAAATATATCCTTATAAGTCATTTTCAGGGGTACGGAAATCTCTTTGCCAAGCTCGTCGGATGAATGAAACAACCGATACTTTGTATATGTTAAAGCATAGTTGTTTTTTTCCATAAAAGCATATTGCTTTTCCAGTTTCTCCGGCAGCCATAGGTCATCACTGTCCAAAAATGCAATGTAATCGCCCTTTGCCGCATCCAAGGCAGTGTTCCTCGCGGCAGCTACTCCGGAGTTTTTCCTATGTCTTATTACTTTTATTCTGCTGTCTGCAGCAGCCGCTTCCTTGACAATTTCATATGTATTATCTGTTGAGCAATCATCAACAATAATCATTTCAAAATCGCCGAATGTTTGCTTCTGGACACTTAGTATTGTTTCTGCAATAAATTCTTCCGCATTGTACGCCGGAGTTATTATTGAAATCACAGGCATTCCTACTTTCTTACCATCATGTTTTCACGTTCCAACGTTCCTGTTCCGCCTTCAACGACGCCGTCATGTTTTAGAACAATCAGTATTGACGTAAAAAACATTTTTACATCAAACCAAAAACTCATTTTTTCCACATAGTCACCATCCAGTTTTGCCTTGACATCAATAGGTAATTCGTCCCTTCCATTGATTTGTGCCAAGCCGGTCAGGCCCGGTCTAATATCGTTTGCTCCGTATTTATCCCTTTCCTCAATTAAATCGTACTGGTTCCAAAGAGCCGGACGAGGGCCAATGATGCTCATGTTGCCAAAGAAAATATTAATAATTTGTGGCAGCTCGTCTAAGCTTGTTTTTCTTAAAAATCTTCCTACTCTTGTTATGTACTGCTCCGGTTTTTCAAGAAGGTGGGTAGGTATATCCTTTGGCGTATCTATTCGCATTGTGCGAAATTTAAGTATATTGAAGTGTTTTTTATGTATACCTACTCTCTTTTGTTTAAATAATACCGGTCCCTTTGAGTCAATTTTAATTGCAATGATAATAATTAAAAATATTGGCGACAATAAAATCAATGCCATTAGTGAAAGGATAATGTCTGCTGTCCTTTTAACTAATAGATACATAAGCACACCTACCTTAAAAAACTAATGTAAGAAATTCTTCTGCCATTGCATACAGCAACGCTGCTATCCACCTTATCTAAGTTTTCCTTTTACGGTCTAACTTAGCCATGGATATATGATAAGAGCAGAAAATCTCATATTATAAATATCCTGTTATCAACAATTCCCCATTTTTATATCCGCAACCATTGAATCTATGTAAAACCCTTGAAACCCTTATACCGCAAGGATTTCAAGGATTATCCCTTTCCAATCTCCAACCGACATCTCGCTTTTAAGGATGTTAATAAATTGTGGTAATTCATCAATACTAAGTCGTCTTAAGCTCTGACCGACACGACTGACTCGAGGGTTGTTCTCCGAAGAGTAAGCGCCACTACCTATCTGCTCTGCTTCGACAACCATAGTACGAAACTTATATATTTCAAAGACCCTCACATCCTTGCCCAATCTTCTTTGTTTAAACAACACCGGTCCCATCGGCAATAGCGCAATAAACCCTGCTAGAGATAGAATAATATCTATTGTTCTCTTAAATTATAAGTACATCTACCTTAAAAAATTGGTTTAAGAAAGTCCTCTGACGACGGGAGATTGTCACGGGTTATTATCCGCCCGCTTGCAACAGTTGTATTTGCCATAACAACACAGCAGGGCTTTACAATAGCACCGCATTCTATATGGCAGGCATAGCCGATAAATGTCCCATGATTAATTATTGCACCCAAGCCAACAATACAGCATCTTTCAACGACTGCACTGGTATTAATCATAGCTTTTGCTTCAACTACTGTTCCAGGATAAACTGAGGCAGACGGGCTAATATAAGCAGAAGGATGAATTAAAATTGGAATTACGAATAAATTTTCTTCAAGTTTTTCCATCCATTTAAAACGAAGTCCATTATCCCCAAAGGCAGGAAATGCATAACTATATTCACCTGCAAAACTTTCGTTATCAATGCATCTTCCAATTGCTAATTCACAACTTACGTCATCATCCAAAAAATCGATTTTATCAAAAACCTTCATTGCTTCCGCTACCTCTTTAACAACTCTGCCATGCCGTCCTGCACCTAATATCATTAAATTTTTATTCATCAATGTCACCTCGTTCATAATTTTATTTACGGTCTAACTCCCCCTTGGATATATAATATGAACAGTAAATTTCATATTGTAATTTCATACGCTTGAATTTTTTGCATTTTTATATTACGAAACATAAAAATTATATAAAACTACCAAAACCCTTATATTACAAGGCTTGAGAGGTTTATCTCTTCCCAATCTCCACCCCTCATATCGCCCTTTAAAATATTAAAAAGTTGTGGAAGTTCATCAAGGCTGGATTTTCTAAGAAATTTTCCCATCTTTGTTATGTACATATCTGGGTTTGACAATAAATGCGTCGGCACATCTTTCGGGCAGTCCGTCCTCATTGTCCGAAATTTTAATATATTAAAGTATTTACCGTCTTTTCCTACCCGTTTTTGCTTAAAGATAACCGGACCTTTTGAATCTAATTTTATTAGAATTGCGATTATTAAAAATAGCGGTGACAGAACAATTATACCAATTAAAGAAAGTACTAAATCTATAAACCTTTTTATGATGAAATAATAACCATGCATAACTACCACCTCCTAGAATAATACCTATTCAAACACAAATTAAGTATAGCATTTACACTGCTAAAAGTCAATTCAATATTTAACATCTAAACACATAATTTACAAAAAATGTAATAACAAACTATTTGTTCACTTCTTTTTCAAAATCCTTAAATAACAAACTCGGCTGAATACCCGTATTGTTTTGGTATTTCCCGCTTTTATATGTATCAAAATCCCCTTCAATGCTGTGATAATAAATCTGGCAGATTTCCACATAAGGATAAATCCTTATGGGCTGGATACAAAACATCTCCAATGTCCAGTATCCCGCAAAGCCCACATCTCCAAATCCCGCGGTAATATGGACAAAAAGGCCAAGGCGGCCTACCGAGCTTCTTCCCTCAAGCATGGGCACCAGCCCCTCGGTTTTAGTGTATTCCAAGGTTCTTCCCAAATACAGCCTTCCGCTTTCAAGCAAAAGCCCTTCCGGCGGGATAATGATTTTTTTTGCTTTGTTTTCCTTTTTCATGTCTAAAACATCATCTTCATAAGCCAAAAGCTCATTGTGAAGCCTTAAATTGTAGCTGTTTGGATTAAGCTGGCTTTCGTTAAACGGTTCTATGATAATTTCTTTATTTAACCTTCTTTTTATCTCCCTGCCTGATAAAATCATACAAATACCTTCCCTTTATTTTATTTGCACGCAAAATATGAGCCGATAACAATAAAAATAACCCCTATCCATCTTTGCAAGGGGATTTGTTCTTTAAAAATAAACAACCCCACAAAGAGAGCTAAAACATAAGTCAAGCTTTCGAAAGGATAGGCTTTGCTCAAAGGCATTTTTGACAAAATATAAAACCATGTTAGGGACGCTACCGCAAACAATAACATTCCCAACAAAACCTGCGGGCTTTTAAACAGTGATATATATGCTTTAATGCTGTCAAGCTGCCCGATTTTGCTAATGCCTATCTTCCAAAGAGTCTGACCTAAAACCAGTAATATCACTTGTAAAAATAGCACCAAATATATCATTTGCGTCTCTCCTTACTGCTCCTTTTGTTAATATTATCAGGTTATAGTTTTGTTTTCAATAGTTTTTTTAAATAATTTGTAGATTGCTGTATAAATAGGTAAATTATAGTACACCGCTAGAAATTGAGGCAATTTATGGTTGTATATTAATTATCATTGTGATATAATTTTAACTAATTATATTTGGTCGGGTGAAAGCATGAATCAAAAAATCCTTTTAAAATTAAATAACCTTTTTCCAAAACAGGTTCATCCCTTTAACCTTCAAAACGACGGCACAAAAAGTTATGCCCAGTGGCAGTATGAAATGGGCGGAAAAACAATCATGTTTTATCTTGATTTTACCACAAAAGAGGATATGTTTTTAAATAAAGTGGTATTGGACATAGGCTGCGGCGCAGGGGGCAAAACAATGTATTATGCCAAATGCGGCTGTGAAAAAATTTACGGGATTGATGTTTTAGCGTCATACGGGGATGAAGCAAATAAGCTGGCAAAAAGCCTTGGTCTTTTGGATAAATTTGAATTTGTGGCGGGAGACGCCGCAGATATGCCTTTTGATGATGAATATTTTGATACCATAATCATGAATGACGCCATGGAACATGTGGCAGAACCCCAAAAAGTGTTGTCCGAATGTTTCAGGGTGTTAAAAAAGGGCGGCAGGCTTTTTGTTAACTTCCCCCCCTACCACCACCCCTTCGGCGCACATTTGTCCGACGCTATAAATATACCATGGGTACATTTGTTTTTTTCAGACAAAGTTTTGATTTCTTCATATAAGGAACTGGTAAAAGGTTTGCCCGACGGGCAGAAGCGGATTGACTTTAGGATTTCAAAAGATGAAAACGGGAATGAGTATTTTTCATATATCAATAAAATGACCATAAAGCGTTTCTCCCGCATTTTAAAGCAAACCCCCTTTAAGATTGCCTATTATAAAGAAGTGCCTTTGAGAAGTTTCTTGTCGCCCTTGGCAAAACTGCCCTTTGTAAAAGAAATGTTTGTGAAAATGGTGGTTTGTGTCTTTGAAAAGGAATAAAAGCACAGGCATTGGAATATTTTTACTTACAAAAAATCCCCTAAAACGGGGGTTTTCATTTTTTTGCCATTAATGCAGCCGCGCGCGTCTTTGGCTCAAATACCATTACACAAGAAACAAAAAAATCCCCAAATTTAATTTGGGGATTTTTGTTTTTAAGATAAGTACATTTTATGTTAAGTTCATATTATGTTCAATTTTACCTAATTATTAGTTAGTAATTGTCTTTTCAGTGTCCTTATCAAAGATATGGAATTTATTCGGGTCAAATGCAACGATAATGTCGTCGCCTAGTCTGGATTTGCTTGTTGGGGCAACTCTTGCTGTGAAGTTTTCGCCTTCGATATTTAGGTATAGGTAGGTTTCCGCGCCCATCATTTCAACAAGTTCAACGCTTGCTTTAACTTGGCTGTCGGGAAATTTTTGTAGTGATTCAGCGTCATCATAAATATCTTCAGGACGGATACCCACTACTACTTCCTTATCATATAGTTCTTGCGGGATCTTAGCCGCTTTTTCCGGCGGAAGAGGGATTCTGGCTTTTCCAAACGCAATATTTAGGTGATCCCCTGCTTTGTCAACACGGCAGGTGAAGAAGTTCATCTGCGGGCTTCCGATAAATCCTGCAACGAACATATTGCATGGTTTTAGGTAAAGTTCCTGAGGTGTGTCAACTTGTTGAATGATACCGTCTTTCATAACAACAATTCTTGTACCCATTGTCATAGCTTCGGTCTGGTCGTGGGTAACGTATACGAATGTTGTTTGAAGCCTTTGATGAAGTTTGCCTATTTCAGTTCTCATTTGAACTCTCAATTTAGCGTCAAGGTTGGATAGCGGTTCGTCCATTAAGAACACTTTGGGTTCCCTCACGATAGCACGGCCCAAAGCCACACGTTGACGCTGACCCCCGGATAGAGCCTTCGGCTTTCTGTCAAGCAAGTGCTCAATATCCAAAATGCGCGCAGCTTCAACTACTTTTCTTCTGATTTCGTCCTTTGGAACTTTTCTTAATTTCAAACCGAATGCCATGTTTTCAAAAACTGTCATATGGGGATAAAGCGCATAGTTTTGGAAAACCATCGCAATGTCCCTGTCTTTTGGAGCAACATCATTAACTAGTCTATCGCCGATATAAAGTTCACCTTCCGTGATTTCTTCAAGTCCTGCAATCATACGCAATGTTGTTGATTTACCGCAACCTGAAGGTCCGACTAGAATAATGAACTCTTTATCTTTAATTTCCAAGTTAAAGTCCTTTACTGCTTCAACGCCGCTGGAATATCTCTTATAAATATGTCTTAAAGATAAACTTGCCATTTATTATACCTCCCTGAAAAAATACATAAAAATAATACTAGTTTAGTATAACATACTATTAAAATGTTGAATATTCTCTTTTTATACAAAATTATTTTATTTATTTAGCACTATTGACCATATGATAAAATCCTGTTTATTTCATCATCCCTTAATTCCCTAAACTCGCCCGGTGACAGGCTTTCGTCAAGTTTTAGCCCCGCAAACTCAACCCGTTTTAAATATACCACTTGCTTTGATAACGCCTGAAACATCCGCTTTACCTGATGGAATTTCCCTTCCCTTAACGTAACGAAGGCTTCGCTTATTTCGCCGCTTTTTATAATCTCTAAATTTGCGGGTTTTGTGGTATACCCGCCATTTATCAAAATCCCCTCGTTGAAGGATTTGACATCTTCCTGCGTAAGGCTCCCTTTGACTTTAACATAATACTTTTTATCCACCTTTTTAGACGGGGATAAAAGCTTGTGGGCAGTTTGTCCGTCATTTGTCAAAAGCAGGAGCCCCTCTGTGTCAATATCAAGCCTGCCGCAGGGGAAAAGCTTAAAATGGCGGTACTCTTTTGGAATTAAATCAAGAACAGTTTTATGCAGGTTATCATCCGTTGCGCTGACCACTCCCGAAGGTTTATTCAGCATTAAATAAACAAACTCCCTGTAATTGGCCGCTTTGCCGTCAACTAAAACTTCATCGGCCCGGGGGTCAATATGAACCGATGGATCAAAGACGGCTTTGCCATTCACACTCACGCGGCCTTTTTTGATTATTTCCTTAATATCGCGCCTGGACCCAAATCCTGTGGCGCCCAGGAATTTGTCAAGCCTCATAATCTATCCTTTCGTTTTTTTATTAATACAGCCTTTCGTTTATTGCGTGCATAAACCCGTCAATCGCAACTGTTGAAATATCCGCAGCGATGATTTTGCCATCATATACTAAAATGTTGCACCTTGCGCCGTCTACATAATTTAAAACCTTGTATGTATACCTTGTTACTTCCTTTCCCATATAAGTGGTAAGGTCAAAGTGGGCTCTTAATTGAATGTCGTTATATACCATATATACTGTATCTAAAGTATCGGGAAGTTTAAAACTTTCAATTTCAATGGGAGTATCCTCCACTTCCCACCCATAGGATTCAATGAATTTAACATAATCGCTTTTACCGTTTGATGTCGCAATCAAAAAGACAACCGCAAAGGCAAGTAAAATCAATAATGGCAAAACCCAAAATCTTTTTTTCATATCAAAGCCCCCTTTTTTAGATTATATTTTTCCATGGGGGCATTTATTCAAGTATGTATAAAATAAAGGGCGGTTTCGCCGCCCTGATTATTGTGTGCTAAAACCTTATTCGCTGGTAAATGGTAATAGTGCAACGTGTCTAGCCCTTTTAATGGCAACAGTAAGCTGTCTTTGATGTTTTGCGCAAGTTCCGGTAATTCTTCTTGGCAATATTTTTGCCCTTTCAGAAATGTAGCGACGGAGTTTCGCAACATCTTTATAGTCAATTTTTTCGATTTTATCTACACAAAAAGCACAAACTTTTTTACGGCTTTTTCTGTTGCGGCTGACTTTTTCAACTTTTTCTTTGCTTTCCATTTATTCTTAACTCCTTTCTATTCGTATTTAAAACGGTAAATCATCATCAGAGTCTATCGGGGAAATCCCCTCCGGCAAGTCCGCAAAAGGATCCGACATATCAAGGCCCGTATCGTAAGAAGGTTCTTGGTCTTTTTTGTAATCAACAAAGGAAACCTGGTCAACCACAACTTCAGTTGCGTACTGCCTTTTTCCGTCTGCCCCTTCCCATGAGCGGGACTGAAGCATTCCTTCTATTAGTATTCTTTGCCCTTTGGAAAAATACTTGCCGATAAATTCGGCCTGCTGCCGCCATGCAACACAGTTTATAAAATCTGCTTTTCTTTCTTCGCCGGCTTTTACATACCGCCTTTGCACAGCGATTGAAAAGCGGCACACACTAATCCCGTTAGGCGTGGAACTAACTTCCGGATCCCTGACAAGTCTTCCTAATAAAATGACCTTGTTCATTCATTACACCTTCTTACATTAGTCATCCTTGCGAACTATTAATGTCCTTAAGACCCCGTCTGTGATACCATAAATACGATCAAGCTCTTTTGGGAAAGACGCATCGGATGTGAAATTAATTAGCACATAATATCCTTCATTTTTGTATTTGATAGGATATGCAAGGCGCCTTTTGCCCCAAACGTCAACACTTTCAATCTCTCCATGCTGGGAAATCAAATCCTTAAACTTTTCTGTCAATTGGTTTAGTTCCTCTTCTGAAAGTGTTGTAGAGTCAAGAACAAATAAGGTTTCATACTTGTGCATGATTTTTTCCATGTCTACACCTCCTTTTGGACTTTGGCCCCCATAGGGAGCAAGGATATGCAATAAATTGCTTTTAAGATTATATATAATTGCGCAAAAAATGTCAAGAAAATTTAATAAAAATGCTTGTAACAAAAAAGTAATAAAAAAGTAGTTTAAAAAATATTGATTTTTTTATAATATTTGCTATAATAATTAATTTTATTTGACAAATTTAAAAAAATGTGATATACTGGTAGCCGATGAAAGTCGAGGTGTTTTTAAGGTGGTTGAGAAAACGGCGCTTGCGCGCATCAGAAACAGTCTTGAAAAAAACATCGGCTGCCGTGTTAAGCTGGTTTCGAAAAAAGGAAGGAAAAAATCAGTTATCAGACATGGCATTATAGAAAAAACATATCCTAGCATTTTTATTGTGCGGCTGGTGGACAAGGATAGGGCGGATGTTGACGGAAGAATGGTGTCGTTTAGCTACACCGATGTCTTAACACGTGCTGTCGAGCTTGGGCTTTACAGGAATAATAACGAAAATAACGAAGAGAAGGCTAATTAAATGAAAACACATTCCTTCCGGGGTGTTTTTTCGTTTTTATTTTTTATTCTTCATAATCTTTTAAAACCCGATGAGGTGGTATTTGCCGCCTCATTTTTTAATGTTTTTATTTGTGGTATTTTGAAATTATGTTTAAATATGTAAATCAAATTGCATAATAATAAGCAATTATAGTTTTAAGATATAATCGAAAACCGTGATTGCAATACTAATTTGTTTTTCCATTTCATTTCCCCTTTTTAAATTTCTTTTTCAGACATATTTTTCAACAAACTTATAAAGTAAAAATTTTATATGTTTACACAAATTTGTGATATTGCATAAAAATAGAATTAAAATATTGTAAAATATTCTTTTAAATAAAAAAAGGAAATTATAAGATTAATAAAGAATTAATTAAAATGGTGATGTTGCATAATTTTTTGATTATGTTTCGCCAAAATTCTACAAAATTCACGAAAGAGGTGGCAGTATGAACAAATTTCCCGTTGGGAAAATACGTAATGTTTGTATTATGGGTCAGGGAAGCTCTGGTAAGACATCTCTGGTTGAAGCAATGCTTTACAATGCAGGTGCATCAGAACGTTTAGGCAAAGTTGTGGATGGAACCACAGTATGTGACTACGATCCGGAGGAAATCAAAAGAAAATTTTCCATTAATGCATCACTTGCACCATTTGAATGGAAAGGAAATAAGATTAATGTTATAGATACTCCAGGATATCTCGACTTTGTTGGCGAAGCTTATGGCGCAGTTAAAGCCTGCGACGGCGTTGTAATTGTGCTAAGCGGCAATTCAGGTGTATCTGTTGGAAGCGAAAATGCTTGGGAGCTTGCAAAGAGCGAAGGGCTACCTGTTATCTGTTTCGTGAACAAAGTTGATCACGAGAATGCAAACTTTATCAACGTGGTAAACAGCTTAAAGGAAGTATTCGGCAATAGCATCGCGCCCTTTAGGATTCCCATTAAGGAAGATTTGAAAATCACAGGCTATGTTAACTTGGTAACCATGAAGGCATATAAGGTGGAAGGCAACAAGGAAACTGAAATTGAAATTCCGACCGATATGCTTGACCAGGTAAAAGAAATGCGGGAAGCGTTATGCGAAGCTGTTGCTGAAACCAGTGAAGAATTGATGGAAAAATACTTTGAAGGCATTGAATTTACTGAAGAAGAAATGAGGAATGCGCTAAGAATCGGCGTTAGAAACGGTGACATTGTGCCTGTTTACGGCGGAAGCGCAACTGAAAATATAGGCGTAACATTCTTGCAGGACGCAATAGTTAAATACTTCCCGTCCCCCGACGAATCCACAAGGGTGCTAAAGGATTCAAAGGGCGAAGAATTAGACCTCAAAGCTGATGATTCAGGCCAGCTTGCCGCAATTGTGTTTAAGACTTTCTCCGACCCGTACGTGGGCAAAATGAGCTTATTCAGGGTTTATTCAGGTACTATTAAGGCCGACAGCAGCGTATATAACCCAAATAAGGACGCAACGGAAAAAATCGGGCACATTTATATTTTACGCGGCAAAAAGCAAATTGAAGTCAGCGAAATCGGCGCAGGCGACATTGGCGTTGTTACAAAATTAGTTGCTACCACAACAGGCGATACGCTAACGCAAAAACAAAACCCGGTTACCCTTGCGCAAATCGAATTCCCCAGGCCAAACCTATCAATGGCTGTGCTGCCTAAAGCAAAAGGTGACGAAGAAAAAATTAGCGCAGGGCTTACAAAGCTTACTGAAGAAGACCCCACCTTTGCGGTTTATAATAACCTTGAAACCCGGCAGACTATAATTTCCGGTATTGGGGAAATGCACCTTGAAGTTATTGTTAGCAAGCTTCAGTCAAAATTCGGCACATCAGTTACATTGTCAGAACCAAAAGTTGCATATCGTGAAACCATCAGAAAGAAAGTTAAAGCTGAAGGCAAGCACAAAAAACAAACAGGCGGCCACGGTCAATACGGCCATGTATTTATTGAGTTTGAGCCGGGGGATCAGGAAGATTTGGTATTTGAAGAAAAAATCTTCGGCGGCGCTGTTCCCAAAAACTATATCCCCGCGGTTGAAAAGGGATTGCGCGAGTGCATACAAAAAGGTGTTCTTGCAGGATATCCCGTTGTAAACTTAAAAGCCACCTTGGTAGACGGTTCTTACCACCCTGTTGACTCATCGGAAATGGCGTTTAAGGTTGCGGCAAGCATTGCCTACAAGGAAGGTCTAAAAAATGCCTCCCCTGTGCTACTTGAGCCCATTGGGTCATTAAAAGTAATAGTTCCTGAAAGCAACATGGGCGATATTATTGGCGACATCAACAAACGCCGCGGAAGAATTTTAGGCATGAACCCCATAGGCGGCGGAAAGAGCATGGTGGAAGCTGAAGTCCCAATGGCTGAAATGCACAAGTACGCAACGGATTTAAGGTCAATTACACAAGGCAGGGGCAAATTCACCTTTGATTTCGTAAGGTATGAAGAAGCTCCGGCAAATATCGCTCAAAAGGTAATTGAAGAGTCAAAGGTTGAAGAAGAATAATGAAATAAAGGGCTAAACTTAATGTTTAGCCCTTTTTTGTATAGTGAAAACCACACGATGACAGCGTGGTTCTAAAGATGTAAACCGATAAAAATAAATCCTCCATATGTTATATATTTAATCGGCTGCCAGTCGAAAAGCACATATGAAGTATTTATATAATAAAAATGAAAATAGCAATATAAATAGCTTGGCGCATACAAAAATAATTGCAAGTATCATATAGTGCCACTTCTGTTATATACTCTTTAACCACTTTCGTATCCCTACCCACGGTATCTATGTAATATCCTTTAAGCCAAATTCCCTGTTGCGGTATGCAAACTTCATGTTCCCGCATTTTTGAAATATTATTAATGCATTTTTCCCATTTAAATATCCCACAAATCCTCATTTTGGGTGGTATACTTATATATTGTCACACTACTCCTTCTATTATTTTTTCACCTTTTCATTGGCATAATTGCCTTAATATTTCGCGTATCTCAAGTCGTTTTAAAATACTTCTATAATGTTTGCAAACAATAAATATTCCCCCGCAAAATGGGGGTTTTCATTTTCAGGCAGTACTGCAAACTACTGGCAACACACAAGTGCGAATTTTTTGGCCAGCCAAATTGCATTTGTTATTTTCTGCTTGTAAACGGGTTTTATGGGCAGAATATACTTATTGCAAAGTTTCTCTTAAACGCCACATTTTATTTGGGATTTAAAACTTTATAACAATTGCCGCGCAAAGGCAAGGAAATTAACCTGCCCATATCCCCCGTATTGGCGTTTTAGGTTTTATTCCATAAAACAGGCATTTTAAAAACGGGTGTATATAATCTCAGCTTAAAAAGATACAGTTTAACATAATGAAAATCAATTATGGAATATTTATTGAATTGTAAAAGTAAATAGGAATAAAAAATTTTACCGCCGCAAAGAAGTAAATTTGAATAGGAAAGGTCTTTTGGCGGCAACTGCTTTTCCCTGTCCCCCGCTTTATGTAATTACTAAAAATTAAAAAGCCCCAATGGTTTGGGGCTTATAATTTATATTAATTATTTTTCGCAATCCTCAAGATATTTTTTTAAAATGACTTCCAAAAGTTCGTCCCTTTCTGCTCTGCCTATTATACTTCTTGCATTTTGGTGGCTAGTAATATAGGTAGGGTCCCCGGATAGTATGTAACCTACCATTTGGCTAATGGGGTTATAGCCCTTTTCTTTTAACGCTTGGTACACAGTTGTAATAATCTCTTTTATTTCAGCATCCCTTTCAAAATTTATATTAAACTTCATGGTTTCGTTGCTAGGCATTTATAGCCACCCCTTTCCTATATAAATATTATATACCAATATATATAAAACATACATTAGTTGGCTAAAAAAAGCAAGGTTATTAACAAAAATGTAACATAAATATTATATAATCTTTAAATAAATTTTAAAACGGGCAAAAAAAAAGACAGGTAATCCTGTCTATTTGTTTTCAATTTTTTCTTGCTGCTGTTTTTTTAAATTACTGTATTTTCTTTTTGTCGCAAGGCCGCCGCGGATGTGGCGCTCGGATTTGTTTTCATCAAGGACAAGCCTTGCTTTTTGGGCAAGTGCGTAGTTAACTTTAGGGAGTCTTTCGGTTATGTCTTTATGTACGGTGGATTTTGATATGTTAAATTTTTTTGCCGTTTCCCTTACTGTTGATTTGTGTTCGATGATGTAGTTAGCAAGCTCTATTGTTCTTTCCTCTATATAGCACTTCACAATATTGCCCCCTTGATTTATTTTCTCTAAATATATATGCGGGCATGCTTGCAAATATGAACTGTTTATAACAAGCAAAAGGGGCTAAAATATTAAATAAAATTTTTATAAAACCCTTTACAAAATCCCATTTAGATGTTATAATACTTCATGCTAATGCGGGAGTGGCTCAAAGGTAGAGCGTCACCTTCCCAAGGTGAACGTTGCGGGTTCGAGTCCCGTCTTCCGCTCCAAACAAAATGGCCAAAGCAAACGCTTTGGCTTTTTTGTTTATTTAAAACCCTATTGGCTGATTTTGGTGTAAGTTAAAAACTAACATAAAATTATATTGTTATACACACAGTTATACTTTAATAAAGCCCCGTCGAGGTTTGTTAACGGGCGTTTGTAAAACACAAACCCATTACCTGACACATTAAATAACTGGGGAATTTGAATGCATATCTGTGTTTTTGACCCTGTTTACGACTATGATGAAAATGGTGTGCTTAAGAGTTGCAAAAATGAAAAGATTAAGGAATTTGATGAGGTTTTGGATGTTGCGATGATTTTTTACGCATTCTCCATGAGAAACCGCTATTAGGTGAATAATACCCTCATGATACGCAAAACACGTTGAAATTACTCATTTTTTGTTATATAATGTTTTAAAAATTTAGTACATAGAAGGAATGGGCATTTTATGGAGGAATTAAAAGAACGGATTTTAAAGGAAGGGAAATTTATTAAACCCGACATATTAAAAGTTGATAGTTTCCTAAACCACATGGTTGACGCAAAGCTATTAAGAAACATTGCCATGGAATTTAAAAAGGCGTTTTCCAGTGAAAATATAACCAAAATTGTAACCATTGAGTCCTCGGGAATCAGCATTGCGGCGTTTTGCGCCTATGAGTTCGGTGTCCCCTTTGTCTTTGCAAAAAAATATAACGCCACTAATTTGGACCCGGATTGTTTTTGCGCTGAAGTTTTTTCTTTTACCAAACAAACCACTTCAAATATCAGGATTTCAAAAAAGTACATAACTAAAGACGACAATGTTTTAATAATAGATGACTTTTTGGCAAACGGAAAGGCCATTTTGGGGCTTTATGATATAATCAGGCAGGCGGGGGCAAAATTAGCCGGCTGCGGGATTGTTATTGAAAAGAGTTTCCAGCCTGGAAGAAAGATTTTGGATGATATGGGGATAAAGGTAGTGTCGCTTGCGCGGATTTCTTCCATTGAAGGCGGCAAAATATCCTTTTTGGATTGAATTTAATGAAAATTTAAGGGTAGAAGCTATTGCTTCTACCCTTTTTGTTATTACAACCTTTTATATACTTCCACTTCCGTTATGCTGAACCAGAAGTTTGTTGAGTTGCCATATCCTGTAACTTTAATATACCTTGCGGTAACATTGTTAAAGTCAATATATTCAAAATCATTTGTCGTACCGCTGGATTCCGTCCTTGGCATAATTGTTTCCCATTCGTCCCCGTCTAATGAATAATCAACTGAGAAGTAGGTCTTTCTTGATGAACCCTGATAGAAGGCCAAACCTAATTTATCAATGGGAACTTGTCTGCCCAAATCAATAATCATGTATTGAATATGGCTGTAATAAGATTCAGCGGACCAACGGGTGTTTAGGTCACCGTCAACCAAATTGTTCTTGTTGTTTTGCGGTTGTGGCTCTTCCGTAACGTAAATCATTTCAGGGGTTAGGACAATTTTTCCTGTTAAGTCCTCTTCTTTATCAAAGTCATAGTCCAATGTCACTTCACATACGCCAAATAATTTGGGGTTGGAAGGATTGCTGCTGCCATAGCCAATAATCTTTAATTCTTTGCCTATTATGGTATCAAAAGCAAATTCTTCATAATCCTCATTTTGTGAAAGCACTTTAGAGTTTCCTCTTGGAATAGCGGTTACCCAGCTGTTATCTTCTGTTTTTACCTGAACTTCAAATTCGCTTATGTATTTATCCTGATTTAAAAATCTCACTTTTAGGTTGGTTACCGCCATTAACCTTGGCAATACGAAGTTAATTTCAGTATAATCACCCAAGATTTCTGTCTTCCACGCTGTCTTTAAGTTTGTATCCGTTGCATAGTAGGCGGGTGCCAAGGATTCATCCATAGCAGACGAGCTTTCTTTTGCAAAATATACTTTTGTTGGCGGGAAACCGCTTCCGTCAGGATATGAATATTCATATATCCTGATATCCTTAATGCCGAACGTGTTTGCTCCGCTATTTGGGGAAGCCACGATCCTTACGTATTTTGCGTGGGTTACGTCAAAGTAAAAGCTTTCATATTCGTTTTCATTTATAATTGAAGAATATCTTTTTTCAACCAGGGTCTGCCATGTTTTGCCGTCTTCTGACGCAATGATTTCAAAGGCGGTTTTGTACCGGGAATTTCCTTCAAAGGATATGTCTATCCTGTTAAACTCTTTTCCTTCCCCTAAGTATAGCTCAATATATTTAGTTTCGTTCAATGTTGTGGACCATGCGGTATCTATATTTGCGTCAGTTGCGTTATAGGTGCCGTCGGATCCGTCGCTTGCCCTTGAGAATTTGCTGCCAACGTAAATTGTATTTTGCGGGTATTCTTCCTTTGACGGGTATAGGTTTTCGTTTTCAGGAAGCTGGCCTGTTTTAATTATATTTGTCAACAGGTCTGTCAAATACCCGTCAATGCTGTCATAAAACGGGTTGGTTTTATGGCTGATTACATATAAACTGCCCTTTTGGTAAAGCTTTTTATTGAGTTTTTCCAAAACATCGGACAATTTTACTTTGTTGCCCTGTAAATATTCGGTAATTGGTTCGGATTCTTTATCGTCAATCGTCAAGTAATCCAAAATCTTTGCGGGAACGTAAATTGAGCCGTTTATTATAGCAGGCTTTTCATTTTCTGAAAGTTCAATTAAGCCTTCATCAGTGAAGATATACTTTGACCCAAGCACGAAGGCAGCCTGGCCAAATAGTTTTTTCCTTAAGTTCGGAACGCTGTAAACCGCCCTTTCGTCAACGCCCACAAACCTTGCCATTTCGCTTAAAGCAAGCAAAAACGCGCCTGTGCCGAAGTTATATACATGGTCCTTTGTCACAGCCTGTGTAGGCGCAGAACCTATGGGCTGAACATAGCCAACGGAACCGTTTGGCTGAAGGGCAATGTTTACCAAATAGTCAATGCCTTTTAGCGCTGTTTCTAGGTATTCATCCTTATCTAAAACCCCTGCGTTAATACCCCATAGCATTCCGTAGGTAAAAAACGCCGAACCGCTGGTTTCATAGCCTTTTACATAATCATGGTCAATTATGCTTTGTACCCAGTAGCCTTCAGGCAATTGATACTCTTTTAAGGTAGCCGCCATATCCCTAAAGTCCTGCAAGAATAAATCCCTGTGTTCCCAATCGGTGGGTACGTCCTGCAACACTTTAGCAAGTCCCGCGAACACCCATCCGTTGCCTCTTGACCAGAAATTCTTCAAACCGTTAGGTGTGGGGTTTTTGGGGTATACGTAGTTTCCGTCGCGGTAGAAGAGTTTGTATTCATCATCAAACATTAAGTCCCTTGCATACATGTAGTATTCATAAAGCTTGTCAAGGTATATATGTTCACCTGTCAATAAATACATCCTTGTCATTACGGGCATAACCATGTATAGGCCGTCAGCCCACCACCAGTAGTCATTATTATCGGTTTCTTTTGTCTGGTAACCCATTACTTCCAAAGCCCTTGCTACTTTTTCTTCCGACGGGTCCATGATGTTTAAGTCAATATATGTTTGAAAACATATCTGCCAGTCGCCAAACAAAACGTATTCGTTGCTTTCACCGTAGCCATATTTCCACTTGCTCTTGTCGTCGCTTTTTGCGCCTTTCCACTCGTTGCGCTCTGCCCAATTGGTTGAATATTCCCTGTATGTTTCATTCCCTGTCAGGAAATACGCTTCCATGTTGCCGGTATGGTACGCGGCATGGTCCCAGAAAGCGCGCTGGTTGTATGAATTCCTGCTCTGCCAAGCGGAGTTTGCTTTTTTTATAATTCCTAAAATTGTACCAAAGTTATAGTCAGTTTCCTCAACAATTGGGTATTTATATTCTTCTCCGTCACCGTTATAATAAATTGTAACGGGGTAAATTAAGGGATCTAGCGCGCTGTCATTTTCTTTCCAAACCAAAAGTTTCGCTTTTTCCCCTTCAACCGCTTCCCCTATGTATAATGAAACCCTTATAAAATCCTCGCTTTGCGCCGGTATGGTTTTTGACGCGCTTGCCACATCTTTTACATTGCCGGACGCATTGTAATAGACAATGTAGGCCTTAACCAACGCGGGTTTGCCGCCTTCATTTTTTACGGTTACATCCGCAATTACATCCCCATTGGATGTTATGCTTTCATCTAAAAAGGAAGCATTGATTACCCTAAGGCCGTCCTGCCTTTCTTCAATACTTGCAAACGCTATGTTTGGCATAACCCCCAAAAATAGCACAAATGCCATTAAAAAACATAGCATTTTTCTTGGTAAATTTGTCATCTCCATCTCTCCTATTACCGAAATTTATTGTCCAAACCCTATAGATAATTACATTATAACTTAAAATTGTGTTATATTTGTTAAATTTGTCGCTTTTTTTAAAAAATATTTTTATAAATTTATTATAAACCCTGAAAAAAGCGGTTTTCAAATGAAAAAGTAACCAAATATTTTTTCCAAAGGCAATGTTATTTATACGAAAAGCCAAAGTTTTAGGATATTTAATTAATTTGTTGACATTAAATATTAAATTGATTACAATTAAATTAATAAAAGCATAATTTTACTGTGAAGGATTGATATTTTGATACAAGGTTTGGTCTTTAAAATTCAGCGCTTTTCGGTTCATGACGGCCCGGGGATAAGGACGACGGTTTTTCTTTCAGGATGTCCGCTTCGGTGCCTTTGGTGCCACAATCCTGAAAGCTTTTTAACCTCACCGACAGAAAACGACAAATATGACGTTAAAAACTTCAACAGGATTTACTATACGCCTGATTCACTTTTAGTAGAAATTGAAAAAGACAGGCCCTTTTACGAGGAATCGGGGGGCGGGGTTACCTTTTCAGGCGGGGAACCGCTTATGCAAATTGATTTTTTGGAAGAAATACTAAAACTTTGCAAGAAAAATTACATCCACACAGCGGTTGACACCTGCGGGGATGTTCCCTATGAAAGCTTTGAGCGAATTATTCCTTACACCGATATTTTTTTGTATGACTTAAAACACATAAAGTCCGGTATACATAAGAAATTAACAGGAAGGCCGAATGAACTGATTTTGGAAAATTTAAAAAAGTTAACAAAAGACGCAAAAGTATATTTGCGGCTTCCCTTAATTGATAAGGTAAACACGGAATATATCGGCGAAACCATTGATTTTATAAAGGATTTGAAAATTGAAAAAGTGTCCCTTCTTCCCTATCACGACACGGGGAGCCACAAATACGAAAAGTTAGGCATGGATTATAAGGGCGCAAAATTTAAGGCGCCTGATATAAAGAAAATGAATGAAATTTTGCAGGCTTTTCAAAAAGCAGGCTTTGACACAAAAATTGGCGGATAATTATATCAAAAAGGGGTTTTGACTATGAGAGGCTCAACTGAAAGAACAAAAAAATTGCGCGAAGAAAGCGTTACAACACAACCTTATATTTCAATTGAAAGGGCCCGTTTATATACAGAGGCTTATAAAAAATATGAGGGTACTGTTGAAATACCAATTCTGCGTGCATTGGCTTTTAAGCACTTTATGGAAAACCGCACTTTATACATTGGCGACGGCGAGTTAATCGTCGGGGAAAAAGGCGCAAGCCCCCAAGGGGCCCCAACTTTCCCTGAGCTTTGCTGCCATACGTTAGAAGACCTTGACGTAATGCACAACAGAAAGTTAATTAACTTTACCGTGACCGATGAAGTCAGAAAAATCCAATC